>Ga0233431_1004504_pt1 | contig 14866 bp, 8 predicted proteins | sample SI_118_April2016_FD_179867 | JGI IMG/M metagenome (GOLD analysis project Ga0233431, IMG submission 179867) | Seawater microbial communities from Saanich Inlet, British Columbia, Canada - SI_118_April2016_200_MG | ecosystem: Environmental > Aquatic > Marine > Inlet | place: Canada: British...
AGTTTTGGGCATTCATCGTGATTTCATGGTGGAGAATATCAATTTTTCCGTTATTGCGGAAATCAATGAAGCAGAAGCATTCAAAAATGTATTCACTCTGCGAATGACAATATTGCTTCTGGGAGTTATCATTGGAGTTGTGGCTATTGGTTTTACCGTTATTATTGTCAGGCGGCTGATTAAACCGATCATCCAACTCTCCACCCAGGTAAAGCAGGTTGAACAAGGGAACTATTCCGAGATTGCTCATATATCTGCAAACAATGAGATTGGTGATTTAGCCACATCATTCAATACCATGGTTGAGGCATTGAGCGTTAATGAGAAGGAAAATGCATTGAAAGAATGGTTTATGACCGGACAAATGGAATTGAATAATGTCATTCGCGGGAAACAAGATCTGACGGAAATCTGCCGCGACATCATTACCTTCCTGGCCAAATACCTAAACAGTCATATTGGAGCATTCTACCTTACGAATAAAAACGGACGACTTAAACTGACAGGGACATATGCTTTTTCAATAAGAAAACATCTCGCCAACGAGTTTGATTTTGGTGAAGGATTGGTTGGTCAGGCTGCCTTGGAAAAGGAGCGTATTCAGCTGATGAAGGTTCCGGCTGATTATATTACGGTCCAATCCGGACTTGGCGAGTCGGTTCCACAACATATTGTGGTGACGCCGATTGTCAGTGATAATAGTGTGCTTGGTGTGTTGGAACTGGGTTCATTGGCAGCATTGGATGATAAAGCGCTTGAATTTCTGGATCTGGTTTCGGATCACATTTCCGTCAGCCTTCAAACGGTACTTGCCCAAATACGGGTTCAGGAATTACTGGAACAATCACAAACCCAGACAGAAGAATTAGAAACTCAACAAGAGGAACTTCGTTTAGCAAATCAAAGTTTGGAAAAGCAGACTAATGCGTTGAAATCATCAGAATCAGTTCTGCAAGAGCAACAGGAAGAGCTGCGTCAGACCAATGAAGGGCTGGAAGAGCAGACACAATTGTTGACTGAACAAAAAAACGCCATCACTGATAAAAACAGAGAGTTGGAAGAAACCCGCAACGAAATTGAGAAGAAGGCCAGGGACCTTGACATTGCCTCCCGATATAAGTCTGAATTTCTTGCCAATATGTCCCATGAACTAAGAACACCATTAAATAGTATTTTATTACTCTCAAAACACTTGTCTGATAATAAGGAAAAAAACTTATCACCCAAACAGATAGAGTGTGCAAGTACAGTACACACTTCTGGTAATGAGCTTCTCAGCCTCATCAATGAAGTATTGGATCTGGCAAAAGTGGAATCCGGAAAAATGATTTTGGAATCAGATGATATCGATATCAAGGAAATCGCTGATTCCATGGAACGAAATTTCAGACCGGTTTCTGAAAACAAGGGCATTTCGTTTGATATCACCATTGCCAAAGATGTTCCAAAAAGTATTTGTACAGATTACCAACGGGTCTCCCAGATTCTTAAAAATCTGCTTTCCAACGCTTTCAAATTTACTGAAAAGGGAGGAATTAAATTAGATATTTGTTTAAAGGATTCCGCAGCCCCCATTATATTTATGGTGAAAGATACCGGTTCTGGAATTGCTGAAGACAAACTGGAGACCGTTTTTCATGCCTTTAAACAGGCAGACGGATCAACCAGTCGAAAATATGGAGGAACTGGTCTCGGGCTTTCAATTTCCCGGGAATTGGCACATATTCTTGGGGGAACCCTTGAGGTAACAAGTACATTTGGTGAAGGAAGCATTTTTACCTTAAGTCTTCCTAAAGTTATTGATATTAAAGATGAGACTGAAAAGGTGGTGGGAAATGCCGGGAACGTGCCTGCCAGTTTTAGCGAATCTTTGTCTAAGCCATCACCACTAAAGCTTTCGGAATCGTTTCCCGGTAAAACGACGAAACCTCAAAAATATGTTGAGGATGACCGCAAAACTATTAGCAAAGAGTCCCGTTCAGTTTTAATTATTGAGGACGATCCAGTTTTTGCCAAAATCCTTCGCGATTCTGCTAGAGAAAAAGGATTTAAAACATTAGTTGCTGAATCAGGCGAAGCTGGGCTACAATTAACGGATCTTTTTTCGCCGAATGGGATTATTCTGGATATGGGACTTCCTGGAATGAATGGAAAAACTGTGTTGTTTCGTTTAAAAGACAATTTGGCGACTCGGCATATTCCCGTACATATTATCTCGGGGTCTGATAAAACTGCTGAGCCGCTGCATATGGGTGCTGTTGGATATCTAACCAAACCAGTCACCATGGAAGCAATGAACGACGTGTTTGGTCGTATAGAAAAAGCCTTGTCAAAACGTGTAAAAAAGGTGCTGGTGGTTGAAGATAACAAAGAGATGCAGATTCAAATCACAGCGTTGATTGGTGATGATACGGTCAAGGTTATAGCGGTATCTTCAGGAGAAGCAGCTAAAAAATGCCTTCTAACAGAAGATATTGACTGCATCATTTTGGACCTGGGACTACCAGATATGAGCGGAAAAGATTTTCTATCAGATTTAAGGAAAAATAATGTTTCGGATATTCCCGTAATCATTCACACTGCCAAAGAACTTGATCCCAGTGAAACAGCCTTGCTGGATAAGTTCTCTGGAACCATTGTCATAAAAGATGGAAAATCCGAAGAGAAGTTAATTGATGATATCTGTTTATTTTTACATCGGGTTGAAGAGGATTTACCGGAAGATAAAAAAGAAATGATTAGAAAACTTCATGATAGAGAAACGGTTTTAAAAAATAAAAAGATTCTGATCGTGGATGATGATATGAGAAATGTCTTCAGTTTAATCAGTATTCTGGAAGTTAATGACATGAATACTATTGCCGCGAAAAATGGACTGGAAGCTTTAGAAAAATTAAAAGAATTTAGCGATATAGATCTTGTGTTAATGGACATTATGATGCCGGAGATGGATGGATATGAAGCAACCAAAGAGATTCGGAAAATGAATACTAAAATAAGTAAAATTCCAATTATCGCCCTTACAGCCAAGGCCATGAAAGGAGATCGAAGTAAATGTATAGAAGCGGGAGCCAGTGATTATTTATCCAAACCGGTGGATGCAGACAAACTGTTTTCCATGCTTCGGGTGTGGTTATATTAAGTCTAATTAACGGACTCATGGGAGAGACACTTATTAAAAACCATTAAGAACTAATTTCTGAAAAAAAATGTACCATTTAGATAATGAAAATATAGAATTGGAATTGCTTCTGGATGCTATTTATAAGAAGTATGGCTTTGATTTTAGAGGTTACTCAAGGGCCTCGATTAAACGAAGGGTTAAAAATAGGCTTTCCAAATCCGGGCTTAAGACGATTTCTGATTTACAACGTGAAATTCTTTACAGTCAGGATTTTTTCCAAAAGCTTTTGAAGGATATGTCTATCAATGTGACGGAGATGTTTCGGGACCCGGCTTTCTACAGGACTTTAAGGAATCAGGTTTTACCCGATTTAGCAGATTGTGAGATTATAAAAATCTGGCATGCGGGTTGTGCCAGTGGTGAAGAAGTATATTCCATGGCAATTCTGCTTAAAGAGCTGGGACTGTATGAAAAAAGTCGGATTTACGCGACTGATTTTGATGAAGAAATATTGAATAAAGCCAAACAAGGGATATTCCCCGTGGACAGCTTACGATCATACATAAAAAACTATCAGGAATCCGGTGGTGTCAGATCATTTACCGATTACTATTCAGCCCGATATGAACTGGTACTTATTGATAAATCATTAAAAGAAAATATCCATTTTACTAACCACAATTTGGTAACTGATGGCGTGTTTAGTGAAATGAACCTGATAATATGCAGAAATGTTTTGATCTATTTTAAAAGAGAACTTCAGGATCGTGTGTTTAAACTTTTTAAGGATAGTTTGTCGCATAATGGCATCTTATGTTTGGGTTCAAAAGAAACAATCAGGTTGTCCAAGTATTCTGATGCCTTTGACAATCTGGTAGTAGAAAAAAAAATTTATAAGAAAAAATAAAGAGACAAAGTCTCAGTCAACCGGGAATGACCAGACATACTCTCTGACAGAAATAGGTTACTTATTAGTGGATTTGAATGACTATTAAGACCATAAAAAACATTGATAACAGGTAAGAATGGATAACAAAGAAATAGTCAATATATTAGCGGTTGATGATCGACCAGAGAATCTTTTGGTACTTGAGCAATACTTAAGTTCAGACAAGGTCAATATTATCAAAGCAGTATCTGGGAATCAGGCTTTAGGTTTGATTCTTGAACATCCATTCGCTTTGATTCTGATGGATGTTCAAATGCCGGATATGAATGGTTTTGAAACCGCAGATCTGATTCGCCAAAGCAAAAAAACCAGAGAGATACCAATTATATTTGTTACAGCGATCAGCAAAGAGGATAAGTTTGTTTACAAAGGATACCAATCGGGTGCTATCGATTATCTTACCAAACCATTTGATCCTGATATATTGCAAAGCAAAGTCAAGGTGTTTATAGAACTTTTTGAACAACGGCAACATCTAATAAAGCTGAATGTAAAATTGGAAAAGCGGGTGGAATCCCGGACACATGAATTACGAATTGCGAAAGAAAAAGCGGAAGAAGCTAATATCGCCAAATCCAGGTTTTTATCCAATATGTCCCATGAATTAATGACCCCATTACATTGCGTTTTAAGTTACGCAAATATTGGGTTAAAATCTGCTCAGAAAACAGAACATTCAAAACATGAAAAATACTTTGACAAAACAGTTAAATGTGGCAATCGCCTTCAAATTCTTCTTGATGATCTCTTAGACCTGTCCAGATTACAGGCGGGGGAGGCTGATTATACATTTACCAAAAACAATATCAGACACCTTATCCTAACTGTTTGCAATAACCTGAAAAACAGTTTTGAGGAAAAATCTACTATCATCAATGTGGAAGCGTCGACACTGGATATGGGAATACTATGTGATACGGAACATATGACTCAGGTTTTTCATCACCTTATATTCAATGCTATTCAATATTCAGAAATTGGCGAAACGATAGAGATTACCTTCTGTAGCGGAGACATCAAAAAAAATGGAACAACAACAGATGCACTTGAAATTCTGGTTGCTGATAACGGTATTGGAATCCCGGAAGCAGAGTTAGAGGAAATATTTGATTTTTTTAAAGAAAGCAGTATTACTGAATCAACTGCTGGTGGTAAAGGGATAGGACTTTCAATTGCCCGAGAAATCGTGCAAGCCCATCATGGCAAAATCTGGGCGAAATCCAATCAGCCAGGATCAGTCTTTCATATATTGCTACCATATGTATCATCTTAACAGCCCTATCATCAGGTTTAAACATCATCATTTTTTTGATTCTTCTCCAAAACCTATGCCTAAAAATTTTTGACCAGGATTTTATGCTCAATCCTGAACCACCTTCGTTGGCTCAGGGTTGTTGAATTTATTTAAAGAAGCTGTTATATTTTTTAAAAATGCAAAAATTGCTGTCGTTAAAGTAGGGTTTTAGGTATTTTGAAGCTCAGTTTTCCCAACACGAATTGTGTTTAATATTACTTAATGATTAAGGAGATTTATTATGGCGATGATGCAGTTCTATTACAGGGTGGTTGTGAATGCCTGTGATTTATATCTGAAAGATCCTGTCCGGGCCAAGGAAGTACAGTCCGGAAGTAAAGATGTGAAAAAAGTACGTAAAATCAAGGAATTCGCCGCCCTGGCAAAACATAACCCTATTCGGCATATTATTTATCTTGATTTGGATGATCTGGATCTGTTGTATACTTACCTATAAATAACATGATGATATTTCTGTAGTGGAAGTTTCAATGAGGGAAATTTATAGCGTTTTTCAATCTCATTGAGCCTTTTGTCATCTCGAACACTGAATTGCGATACTCTGGCCAGAGTGAGAGATCTTATCAATTCAACAAAGATTTCTCCTCGTTCTTCGTCGAAATGACATATAAGTGTATTTTTTTCCATCCTTCCACTTAATCTTGTGACAAACAAACCTTAGCAATAGGCAAGCAGGTATGGTTTATCTATCATAATCATAGTCCTTGATTTTATGTTATAATCCAAAATCAGCCAGCAGGTTTTCAACATCCGTTTGTTCCGAGCCAGCAGCTGTGGGTTGTTTTTCAATTACTTTATCCTTATCTCCGATGGTTTTATGATGTAAATCAATGACATCAGTAACAATTAACGAATTCTGTTCATAATCCTTTATCAATGAAGATTGGGTATTTTGGCGTGGGGAACTGATATTATTTAAATAACTGATGCAACCGGCAATCATATTATTGAGTTCAAATTCTATAATGATACAGATTTGACAAATGGTATACATCAAGTGAGCCATATTGAATTGCTTCATGATCCATCCCCCTTCGCGTAAATAAGTTTCCAGGGAAAAAGGATCCGGTCGGATATCAGAGAGAAATCCCTCAAGAAATTGTTCTTTGCTAAGTTCTTTTACCAGAATCTTACTGTCCATCAGTTCATTATAAACAGCATCCAGATATTTGGATAAAGGTATAATCCCTGGTAGATTATGGGATTGGAATTCCAGTTGACTTGTATATTCATCCAAATTTGAAGCATTTGCTGCCAGTTTTTGAACAATTTCCGTCAATAGTACACTCATACTCAGCAGTTCTCCCATTGCATCCAGTCGCACTAATTCCAGATAAATATGCTGGGTATTAATAGGTCTGCATTTGAGAAGTTCATTAAGTTTATCATTTCCGGAAAGGTAAGGTGCCAAAGTTGTTGCTAATATTGTATGGGCTTCTATATTTGGTGATAACTGGTTTTGAGAAAACTCGTTAAATATGGTTGATAATAAAATATTTTGCTTCCAGCTGAATCGATATTCCTTAGATTGATGTAGGATCAGGATTTTCTGGACCAGTTTATATTGATCTTTTATTAATCGATTGATTCGATTGTTTAACACATCAGCAAATATCATATACATATCCTTGTTTTGCCGATAAATTTCATCTTCCAGAAGGTTAATTGGATTCTCAATGCCATCCAGTAAATCCGGTAGTGCAGAAATATCAATTCCGATCAATAAACCTTTTCCCCTGGCTTTGATAGAAGTATTGCTGGGTTCGCCCAAAATACATTGTTCTCCAAAAATCCGGAGTGGATTGTATATAACATCTACTTGTTCTTCCAATCCTGATTCATTGGTTAGAAAAACCTCAAGTCTACCCTGAATGAGGATGTAAATATTCTGACCAAAACTTCCCTTTTTTACTAATGTTTCACCATCTTCTAAAACGAAAAATCTCGAATATTTAAAAAGCTGGAGGAGAAGGTCTTCAGGTAGTCTGGAAAAGTGAACAATTTTTTTAAGGGTTCTGATAAAAGATGTTTTTATTTCGGGAGCTGTATTGATGAGGTAGTTTGCCTGGGCGTCAGTCATTATAGTTCCTGGTATACAAAAGCGTTGACAAAAATATAGTTAGGTTCGGTGATAATCACAAATTATTTTACCATATAATATTATGTTTATATTAAAACGTCATCCTGAAATGAGACTCTGTTCAAGTTAAAACTGGCATTTAACGAATCATTATCATAAGTATTAAAAAATGTAATTTTTCGACACCAGCGTTTTTACCCAATCAACTAAGATTTCTTTGGTAGGCATTCACCAAAGATATTTCGGTGACATAGATAGCATTTTTCTAAATCCAACTTTTTATCAATGGTTGATATAGCCTGATTAACTGACTCGAAAATATTGTGTTTTCCAATCATATTTAAATACTGGCTTTGATAGAGTATTTTAACAGCTTCATTTTTAAACCCGACCAGATACAAACCACCTCCTTTTTTGTGTAATTGATTTGCTTGCTGAGCGAGCATATCTGCTCCTGCCATATCAATAGAGTTAATGCTTTCACCTAAAATGAGAATATGTTCATAGCGCAAACCTTGTTCCTTTATTGATTCCAGGTTTTCTTCCACATGATTAATCGCACCAAAAAACAATGAGCCGTCAAGTCGAATGATTTTTAGCTGGGGACATTCAACCAGAGGTTTTCGCTCAAGGTTTATGAGATTTCGCCGAGGTTCCTCTGGATCCGGAGCCATACTGAAGATGCTAGGTTTTGCTGTTCTATTTAAATAAAAAAACAATGAGAACAAAACACCGCTGTATATAGCGAATTCCAGGTCCAGAAACAGAGTGGAGAAAAACGTTATACTGAGTACAATTGATTCCGGTCTGCTTGTTTTTAAAACACTTTTTATATGTTTAAATTCAATCAAATTGTAAGCCACAAGAAAAATAATGCCCCCCATGGAAGCAATTGGTAAAAAAGCCATTAAAGGTGCTAAAAAAAACAAAATTAGCAATAGAAAAAAAGCAGAAAAAATAGCTGCCAGTGGTGATTTTGCCCCTGCTTCAAAATTAATACCAGTTCTCGTGAATGAGCCGGAACCGGCATAGCTGGAAAAAAAACTGCCAACTATATTGGATAAACCCTGACCAATGAATTCCTGATTACCATCAACCTTTTGTTGTGAAAGTGCTGCGACCGATCTGGAAATCGAGACTGCTTCAATTAAGCCTAAGAGAGCTACCGCAAAAGCTTTTGGCGCCATTGTTCGTATGGTCAGGATCGAAAAATCAGGTGTGCTCGTTTGAGGTAAGTAAGCTGTAATTTCACCCACCATCTGAACCCCGTGATCTTTCCCCTCGATAAGGATGCTTACGAAGCTCGCAACTAACATTGCTAGTAATAATACAGGTCCTTTGGGGATAATCAATTTTATAACAATCGCCGAAATCAGCGTTGTTAAGGCTATCAGTAATACGTAGTAGTTGGTTGATCCTGCATTTTGAACAACACTTAACCAGGTATTGATGAAAGACCCACCCCTGGGTAACACTATACCTAGGATATGCTTGATTTGGCTGGTAGCAATCAAAAATGCGGCACCGGCAGTAAAACCCATGATAACATTAGGAGATACAAAATTCACCAAAGCCCCTAAACGCAACAACCCGAATCCAAATTGATACATTCCGGCCAGGAAAGTAAGGGTTAGGGTCAATCTGATAAATTCAGCAGAGCCTGGTTCTGCATACTGACTAATCGCAGAAAATACAACAATTGAGATAGCGGTTGTTGGACCGGAAATTAAATGCCATGAGGAACCGAACATAGCGGCCACAATCGGAGTCACCATGGCCGTATACATTCCATATTGCGGTGGTAGGCCTGCAATCATTGCAAACGCAACACCCTGGGGGAGGACGATTACCGCTCCTGTCAAACCGGCAATCAGATCAGATTTGAGATTTCCAGCGTTGATTAATGGTTTCCAGGTAAGAAACGGGAACAGGCGTATCATCCATTCAATTTTAATCATTTGATAAATTTACCTTTGATCAGGTGATGTCGGTGGTTACGGTTTGAAAATGATATTAACACTTTTAACATCGGGGGTATCATTTGCGATATGATTAATCATTGCAGTTAGTTCTTTTTGTTTCTTTCTGGGTGCTTTCAGCTCAACGATTAAATCACCATTGCTTGCACTGATATTATAGATTAACGATTTGTCAATTTGAGTTTGCATTTCAGCAATTAAAGCCAGATCGCTTAGTTTTTGTTGGGATTCCTTGGTTGTTTGAAAACAGGGTTGTTTGATGGCATTAATGATAATTTCAACAGCACAATCCACGGTTAATTTCCCGACTTTAAAAACCATATTATACAAATTAGGATCCCAGGTATCAATACCATAGAGATGCAAACTCCATCGACGGCGTTCCTCATCGTCTGTCGTTATAATTTGATAAGCTTCTTGTTTGGAAATGTTTTCCCGTTTCATTTCTTCAATGACACGTTCATCAATATCAGCCAGAATTCGAACTTTTAATACATGAGGAATTCCTTTCAGGAAAAACTGACCAGCCAGACCATGATAAATTACATTGTCCTTTTTTAAGAAACTCAGCAGTACATTTCGAAACTCATCAATGTATTTTTCTTTCCCTCCAATCATTCGATCCAGGATAGAAGGTGCATCATGTAAGGCACGAATCAGTTTTAATTCTGGAATAAGGAGTTGTTTGGCGGCCTCCAAAACAACATCACGGGATAAACAGTCATATCCTAATTCTGCAGCTACTTTTTCTGCAACTTCTTTGCCCCGGCTATAACTGCCTCTGGAAATAGTAATGATCGCCATTTTATTATGCTTACCCCGATAATTAATTGAAAATTGTTTCTAACTTATGTCGAATTCTGCTAATGAATCCAAGATACTAAAAAATACTTTATTATGATATTGAAAACAAATCAATTTTAAATTTCCAAATTATTATATAAAACCAGAACTTTAATCTGGTGAAACTACAGGCAATATCTCTGTTTCTGCGTTTTTGTATTCAGGAAGTTCTTTAAGCAGATTCTGGATTTTGGTTTTGTATAATCTTCCTGCCCAAATGTTCCATCGAAGTAAACATTAATCTTTCCATTTTGACAAACTACTGTGGCTGTCGGGCTTTACTTTTCGATATATTCTCTCTTTTCATCTCCTCCCTGATACGATTTTCCATATTACAGGTTATTCTTACTTTCAGGACGTGCGATATTTTTTGAAGAAAAAAGTGGCCACCTAAACCGTGATATACAATGTTTCCATTTTGTAAATGCTGCAAAAAAGCATGTGGTATAAGGGTAATATATTTTTCCTTTCCTTTGCTGTAAGTACCCCGCGAAATAGTAATAATAGCCATCGTTTTTCCCCTTCTTGCTTTGTCAAACTAACGCATTGCGGATATAAATCGTTTTCAATTTACATCCACTATTAATAATATCACTTATTAGACTGATTTAGTAAAATCGATTATTATTAATTTTCAATTAGGTTTTGTCGATCTATTAGAAGTACCCCCGAAGTAAGTAATTTCTTGGTCAAATTAATGATTAAAGTACCAAACAGAGGATATTGAAGAATCGATGGGGAACAAGCGCACTCTTACGTTTACCCTGTTTTAACGGGCCAATAAGAATGTCTACGGCTATTAGTTCCAGAGAATTCTGGTACCGGAAATGAGGGATTGAAATAAAAAAACCTCTCCGGAATTAATACGGAAAGGTTTTTTTTCATTGTCTAACTATCTTAAAGATTAACTAATTTGGCTTAGGTTCTTTAACCACATATTTCATCAACGGGCAAGCACCACATGTTTTCATGGTTTCATGAATTTTCGGGGTAATAGTTAATAATGCGGCTTCAGCATTAGGGTAAATATTGTCTTTTCCTATTTTATCAATTAAATGGGTTCGTGTTAAAACATCGAGAACCTCTTCTTTTAAACCACAAAAGGAAATATCCCGACCACTATCACGAATCGTTTGAACCAAGATGGATAGAGCATCTTCACCCGATGCATCAATGTCATTTATTCCCTTTGCTGCAATTAGAATATGCCTGAGATCAGGTTTTTCAGCGATATATTGCAGGACTTTGTCTTCCAGATAAGTTGCATTTGTGAAAATCAAAGCGCCATCAAATCTGACCACAGCGATATGATCACACTCTTTAAGACCTTCTCTTTCTGCAATTCTCAGTGTATTATCCTTCGCCTTTGAAAGTAAAGCGACCCTGGGGCGAAGATTATTGTAAATGAACAATACAAATGTTAGAGATACACCAACCATTATCCCATAGTGAAGATGGGGGGCAAAATAGAGAGTACAAGCAAAAGCAATCACTGAAATGATCCCATCAGATTTTTTGGCTTTCCAGGCATGAACAAAACCGCTGACATTGATCAATCCGATAACTGCCATCATGATAACAGAAGCCAGAACAGCTTGTGGTAAGTGGAAAAGGAGTGGCGTAAAGAACAGCAGAGTTATTGCCACTACAATACTTGTAATCACGGAGGATACACCTGAGACAGCATTTGCCTGCAAGTTCACAGATGACCGCGAAAAAGATCCGGAAACAGAATAACTCTGGCCAAATGCACCGACTATGTTTGCAAGTCCCTGACCGATTAATTCCTGATTAGGATCCAGTTTTTGACCGGTTTTGGCGGCCATTGATTTGGCAATGGCAATGGCTTCCATAAAACCTAACAGGGAAATAATAACCGCAAATGGGAGCAATTGAAGAAATGCTGCAAAATAAGATGTGTTTTTAGGTGCTTTGGGGATACCAAATACGAGACCTTCCGGGATTTTCCCAACGATGGCTCCTTCACCAACCATTGTTAGTTTTTCCAGATTGAGCAGTTTATTACCTATTTTAAGGCGCCATTTTCGACCATCCGTTTCAAAATCTTTTGGTAGCATTGCGTCGGTATAATATACACTCTCGGTTTCAGCTTGTTTTGCAAGATTAAAATGAACCAATCGCAAGGCTTCCCGTTTTTCATGTGCCGCATATTTTAATTGGTCTATTTGAACACTAGTCACTGAAAGTTCGTGTTCCATATCCAGTTGTTCTTTTGTTTTAAAACTATATCCGTTCTTTTTAGCGTTATTAGTCTCTTTTTTAAGAGCATTATTAAGATTTGCCCGTTTAGTCCCTAATTCTTCAAGTCTATTGATATCTAAGTTGAAGTTTTGGATTGTTTCAACAATGGCTGAATCCTTAATATTTTGGATCGGAACATATTTATCATTGTTAAACCCCAGAAAATAGGAGAGAAGGATTGTTACTGCAACAGCTACGAGAACGTTGGGAATCTTTGGATTAACCTTTTTTAGAATAACCATAATGGATATGGCCAACACCGCCATGCCAACTGTCGGGAGATGGGTATAATGAATGGCAGATTTACCGACATTAATGATCGTTTGGTAGTGATGAGGTGCTTTGTCTACATAGACACCAAATAGTTTTGAAAACTGCGAAGACGCAATAACAATAGCTGCTGCATTAGTAAAACCGTTAACAACCGGATGTGACAGTAAATTAACCACCAGGCCCAATCTGAATAATCCCAGAAACAGTTGAAAACAACCTACAGTAAGGGCTAAAATAATGGAATAGGCGATGAATTGCGGGCCACCTGCGGTAGCCAGAGGTTCAAGTGAAGCTGCGGACATCAATGAAACAACCGCAACCGGACCCGTCGCTAACTGACGACTGGAACCGAAAAGTGCTGCTACCATTGGCGGTAAAAATGCCGCATATAACCCATAATAAGCAGGTAGTCCTGCTAATTGAGCATATGCCATTGATTGAGGAATTAATACCATCGCAACTGTAATGCCAGCCAGGACATCCACTCTTGCTTTTTCACCATTATAGTCTTTGAACCATAGAATAAAAGGAAAAATTTTAGAAATCATCGTTTTCCAGGATTTATTGTTGAACGAATAAATAAAGATTTAGTAAGAAAATAACAAAAAACAAAATTTATTAGAAGTTATCATTTGATTGGTATGTACTTAAATATCAACACACCAGTCAAGATTCATTTAAAATATATCTATTATTGGTACTACTTTTTTGTGTGGATATAGAGTTTTTTTATAAAATGTGCAAGGCGTTAAATTAAAAAACTACATAATCAGTATCAGTTAGTTGAATTAAGTATCATAATTTATCGTTATTTTGCATTCTATATATTATCACCTAATTGTGGGTTATTCAATTCTCTTAAAACTAAAAAAGGCAGATGAATATATTCCAAAAAATAGAATTGCTTTAATATTATCATTTACTTTTTAGGTAAACTAAATAGAATAGTTTTAAATTTTTGGTGATTTGTAGAATATAAAAGGAGGGGGATAAATTCGCTGTTAAGCTCTGGTATCCTTGGAATTAAACGATTGGATTTATTCATTTAACCGAAGTACATTTTCCTGAAAACCTTAAATTATGAGTTGTAAACCAATTGAAATGATGATATTAACCACCAACAATTGTACAGAACTCAATAAAGAAGTACGAAGAACGATTTTAGTAAATAGCTCCCTTTCCTGATAAATAATGTGGTCTATATAAAACTTATAACTTACCAATGAATGAATTATTTCTGATACTTTTATTTATATTGATTGGTGGATTACTGCCGTTATTGTTAACTCGACAGTTTAATTTCATGAAGATGCTTAGCATCATATTTATTTGTGGTGGTAGTATTATAGGACTATTTCAAGCTTCAAAAAGACTTTTTGGGGAAACAGTTTTTTCTATTGAAATTGAATGCTACAATCTTTTTTCAATTGCTCTCCAAATGGATGCGATTTCCGCTTTTTTCCTATTTCCAATTTATATAATTACAATATTGGGTGCGGTTTACAGTTTTCATTATATGAATAAGCCAGATAACTCATTAAAAACCGCATTAAGCTACCTCTTTTTCAGTTTATTGACAATATCTATGGTGTGTGTGGTACTTGCTAATAATCTTTTTACATTTGCAATATCCTGGGAAATCATGTCACTCTCCTCATTTTTCTTAGTCATCTATGATTATCAGAAAGAAATCGTGCGAAAAGCAGGGTATTATTATTTTGTTTTTACACAAGCAGGCGCTTTAATTATTATTGCTGCATTTGGGATATTGTTCGCACATACAAGCAGTCTCAGTTTTTCCGCCATCCATACCATCCCTGAAAATACAAAGCTGCTTGTTTTTATTTTATTATTTTTTGGATTTGGATCGAAAGCAGGTATTTTCCCTGTCCACATCTGGTTGCCTCATGCCCACCCGGCTGCACCTAGTCATGTTTCCGCAATTATGTCAGGGGTTATGATTAAAATGGGAATTTACGGAATTATCCGTTTTTATAATTTGCTGGGATCAGATTCAATTATTTTCGGTCAAATTGTATTG
>Ga0233431_1004505_pt1 | contig 14864 bp, 8 predicted proteins | sample SI_118_April2016_FD_179867 | JGI IMG/M metagenome (GOLD analysis project Ga0233431, IMG submission 179867) | Seawater microbial communities from Saanich Inlet, British Columbia, Canada - SI_118_April2016_200_MG | ecosystem: Environmental > Aquatic > Marine > Inlet | place: Canada: British...
TGGGATTGCACAAGTTTGTGCATTTTTTTGAGGAAAGTAGCATATGCCTGAAGGCGTCAGCATTATCATCCCCACCTTAAACGGCGGAAAGATCTTTTCCGAATGTCTTGATGCCATTGCCGGGCAGGATTACAATGATCCGATTCAACTGATTGTCATTGATTCCGGATCCACCGATGGCACGGTTGCGCGCGCTGAAAAAGCCGGCGCAACCGTGAGGAGGATTGACCCGAAGCAGTTTCACCACGCCCGGACGAGAAACGAGGGGGTTTCCCTAGCACGCTTCGACCGGGTCGTTCTTATGGTTCAGGATGCCGTTCCTTGCTCCCATCGATGGCTTAAGGGAATGGTTCGATCGTTGAAGGAAAACGGTTCGGCTGCGGCATTTGCAGCCCAGGTTCCCCATGTGGATGCAACCCCTTATGCTCGGTTTGAAACCGAATCCATCGCGCATGCCAGACTTGGTGCGTTGGATGTGGATAGGGTTAGCTCACTTGAATCATTTAATAAATTGTCATATGACAACGCTTATAGGAGCATAGGTCTGGACAATGTGTGTACCATTTATCGAAAAGAAGCACTTGAAAAAACACCCTTTCCTGATGTAGAGTTCGCCGAAGATCTGGCTTGGGCGTTGAAAATTTCCATATTGGGTCATCAGGTATCATATTTGCCCCATATAAAGATCCGGCATTCTCATGATCGATCTCCGGATTATGGCTTTCGTCGTCAGATCATCAACTCGTACTGGGTGGCCCGAATTATGGGGCGGGTCAGAGAAGATGTTTCATCTCTGTCATTGCGGGAGCTGGCATTTTTAACGGGATCTGTTCGTGCTATGGTTTTGCGAAAGATAATGGAGAAGTGGGACGGACTTGATGGATTTCAATCAGAAGACCTGTTCATAGACCATTTATTGAAACGATATCCCCTGATATCCAGGGTCAGAGTTCGCTGGCTCGATCCGTTTTTCGAAAAGTACCCGGACTCTCCCTCTCAAGAAGTGCGAGGGATCGCAGAGCGGTTAAAAGCGGATATCGCCTACCAGTTAAAATCAATTGAGGATGGATACCCACCGCGGGACCAGCAGGAATGGTTCCAGGTGATGGAACAGGTTGTGGCAAATATTCTGGGCAGGATATATGGAGAAGTTTATGCAGGCTGTACACTGAAAGGGTCTGTGCCGCGGCAGTTGGAAAAGTTCATAAAGCCGTTTTTGAAAGGGGTTTGATGTTACGCCCAACTTGTCTTTGGCTTTGATGAAGCCGCTCGGTTAATTTTAATTTAAGAAAGAGGTGTTTTTTAGGTCTATGAAAATCCTGCAAATAGCAACCTGTGATATCATTGGCGGTGCGGCCAGGGCAGCCTACCGTTTGCATCGGGGTCTGCAAGAGAACGGGCATGATTGCCGGATGTTAGTCAGAGACAAAAGATCTCAAGATGATACAGTTGTTTTGGTGGATGCCAGGGAAAGGCCTGAAAACCCGAATGAGGCTTTCTTCCTTTCTGCCATTATCCAGCCCTACTACATCGAATCGACCCTGACAGAGTTGAGCAATACCCTTTTTTCGATTCCTTACCCGGGATATGATTTGTCGGAGCTGCCCGTGGTGCGGTCTGCCGATATTATTAACCTGCACTGGGTGAGCTGGTATCAGTCTCTGGTGTCCCTTGGCAGTCTATTCTCCTTAAGCAAGCCGGTCGTGTGGACCCTCCATGATCAATGGGCCTTTACCGGCGGTTGTCATTATTCTGCCGGGTGTGAGAAATATCAATCAGATTGTGTTGAGTGTCCGCAGTTGGGAGATGATCCCTTCAATTTGCCCGCGGCAATTCTGAAAGACAAATTGGAGATCTTCAAAGACGCCGATCTAACCATCGTTACCCCGAGCCGCTGGATGGCGTCGTGTGCCAGGAAAAGCAAACTTTTTAAAGGCAAAAAAATCGTAGTTATTCCAAATTCCTTGGAAACAAACGTTTATACTCCTTTGCCCAAACCGGCTGCAAAAGAAGAGATTGGGATCTCTCCTGAAACGATCACCATGCTTTTTGGCGCCGCAGACGGCTCAGAGAAAAGAAAAGGGTTTTTAGAGCTGGTCAATGCAATCAAATTCTGTCTGAATGAAGACGTTTTTCAGAAATTACTTCACGATGACAAGATTAGACTGGTCTGCTTTGGAAAACCGAGTAAGGAACTTGAATCAATTGGGATTCCTTTCGTTGCCTTGGGGCATCTTGACTCTAATGAAAAAATAAGGGCAACCTATTCTGCCGCCGATATCTTTTTGCTCCCATCGCTGGAAGACAATCTGCCCAACACCATACTTGAGTCCATGAGTTGCGGTACCCCGGTGGTAGCCTTTGATGTGGGGGGGGTACCCGATATGGTCACAAACGGGGTTACCGGGCAACTGGTCCCCCTATCTGATACGCGAAAGATGGGCGAAACAATTATTGATCTCATTCAAAAACCGGATTTGAGGAAGTCGATGGGGAAGGAGGGGCGAAAAAGAGCAGAGCAAGAATACTCTTTAAGTGTACAGGCGGGGCGCTATTCTGATTTGTACAAGGAACTGCATCAGGGCAATAAGGCGCCCTGTCAGCCGACATCGGCAGAACCTGCTGTTGACACTGCATGGCGCGATGTTCGAAAAAAAGACTCATTATCTACTCCGATTACGACCGCGATAGGCCCTTCCTTCAGGGAGATTTACGATCAAGTCTTGATGAAGGCGCTCAAGAATATTCCTGTTGCGTTGAACATATATGATGCAGGGGTTGACAGTCAGATTGATGATCTCACAAAGCAGATGAAAGAACTGCACGTTCATCTCGAGGCACGACTTATGAAAATACAAGCCCTGACCGGGATGCTCAAATCGTCAGAGGCGGGTAGAGTCGAAGGAATGAGAGAGATCGAGGGGTTGAAATCCGTTTTGGCTCAACGTGCTGCCGATATCGACAGCCTCCATGCCGATATCGACAGCCTCCATGCCGATATCGACAGCCTCAATTCTGAACATACAAGATGTCTTGCAGATATGGACGGCCTCAACGCTGAACATGCAAGATCTCTTGCAGAGATTGAGAGGCTCATAGAGGATGTCCATAAGCTGACGGAATGGCTCAAGGATTCTCAACAACAATTTTCTGAAATCAGGACTAGTTTCCCCGTGAAGGTGATGAAAAAACTGAAATTAATATGAATATGAAAAAAAACCTGCCCAAAATATCAGTTGTGACCCCGTCCTTAAATCAGGGACGGTTTCTTGAGGAATGCATTACTTCGGTTACCAAACAGGATTACCCTGATTTTGAATATATCATTATTGATGCAGGATCAACGGATAACAGCTGCGATATTATTGCAGAGTATCAGCACTGTTTTGCCTATTCCGTGAGTGAACCCGATAATGGCCAGAGCAGTGCGATTAATAAAGGGTTTAAGAGGGCAACGGGAGATTTGGTCGCATGGTTGAATTCAGACGACTACTATTTGCCCGGGGCCTTTATGAAGGTTGCTGAGGCCTATGGCCGGAACCCGGAGGCATCCTTCTATTTTGGCAATGGCCTTCGTGTTGATTCAAAGGGTCTAAAGAAAAACAGATTTTTTGAAACCGGAACCGTTGATTTCAACCAGGACGCGCTCCTGTATTGTCTTAACTACATCCTTCAGCCCGCCACATTTATCAATGCCGCCTGTCTCAAAAGGATCGATTTTCTGGATGAAGGCCTCCATTACGGAATGGATACAGACTTGTGGGTAAGACTTTCCAAGGAGAAGATGCCTGCGTTTGTTCCGGAAACACTGGCTGCGAGCAGAGAATACGGGGATACAAAAACCTCTACCGGTTCGTTTCAACGTGTTGAGGAGCTGAGGAAAATTGCTGAACGACATACAGGTCAAGCGATGACACCGGGTGTTTTGTTGTATTTCCTGGATACGCTTCGGAAGTTCGTCGTCCGGGAAGAAAGCCCGTTTCCCCAACGGTTTAATTTGGAAGTCGATCTCTTTTCGCGCCAGACCGCCCATTTAATGCGAGCCTACGGCATTAACTACTGTGGGCTTCCCTACGGCGAAAAATATCAAACGGAACACATGAAGTGGTCGAAATCCTTATCGCAGATAAAGGATTTATTAGATCTCTTAATACCGCCCGAAACAGAAGTCAAAGATCGGAGCAATATTATCGGTAAGTTGGAGAACCATCTTAATTATATCGGTATTGAATTTACCTCGCAGCTGAAACTCATTGAGAATCTTAACAGCCAGATGGCGCTAATTGATGCGGACAGGATAGCTCAATTGAAGGCGCTGGAAGGTCTCTCTATTCGGCAAAATGTTTGGCTTTTGGTGAAACGCTTAAAGAAAATAATAGGATTGGATAAAAAATGAAAATCGGGATTGATTTGCGGCCTCTCTTTATTGGGGAGAGCGGCGGAATTGTGCAGTTTGTCAAAGGTGTGTTCTCAGAATTGTTCAGGAAATATCCTGATGATATTTATTATTTATTTACGACTATCAATAACAGAGGGTTGATGGAACCTGTTCCGAAATCTGTGCATAATATAACATTGCCAGCCTCGAATTTTTATCGGAAAGTTGATAATTTTATTAAAGAAAAAGAGATCAACATGTTATTCAGGGTTTACCCTGTGGATGAAGATCTTGACATCAGTCTCTCAAAGCAGATTGTTTTTGTGCCTGACATACAACATGAGATTTTCCCTGATTTTTTTACGGCAGCTGATTTGCGAGCTCGGCGGCGAGCATTCGGTCAAGTGCTTAGCAAGGCAGGCGGAATCATAACCCTTAGCGGACATGCCAAAGAAACCATTGGAAACTCTCCGTGGGCCTCAGGCGCCGATATCTTTATTGTAAATCCAGCCTTGCAGGTCGAACACAAGAATTTCAAAGAGTCAGATCTGAGCGACCAGGAAAAAGAATTGCTGCCCAAAGGCGAGTTCTTTTATTTTCCGGCCAATTTGTGGCCCCACAAGAACCATCGACGCACTTTTGAGGCTTTCAGAGAGTTTCTCGACCATACTAAGGCCGATATGTCAATCATATTGACGGGTTTCCCGGGAGAGTGGGAAGACTTGAGGCGTGATTTTGCAGATTTGCCAATCAAACATCTTGGATATGTCAGCCAGCAAATGGTGCCGGTGTTGATGCAAAAAGCCAAAGCCCTTCTCTTTTTTTCCTTATTTGAGGGCTTTGGGATACCCCTTTTGGAAGCGTTTAAGGCAGAAACACCTGTTATTTGCAGCGATACAACTAGCTTGCCCGAAGTCAGCGGAGAGGCTGCCTTGAGATGTGACCCCATGGACATCCATGCAATGGCATCCCTGATGATCAGGATTTATGAAGATGAAAGCCTTCGAAAACTCCTTGTGGAAAAGGGAAAAGCGCGTAATTCATATTTCACATGGCATCGTGCTGCAGAAGCGATGCACCGGTCATTTGAAACCGTTTATGAAAAAATCGCCTTGGAAAACAAAGGCGAGAAAAGAAAATTGTCTGTTGAATGGGCCGGCGAGAGGCCGTTGGTTTCGATAGTGACCCCGTCATACAATCAAGGGGTTTTCTTGAAGCGAACCATCAACAGCGTCCTGGATCAGGACTATCCGAATATAGAGTATATTGTTATGGACGGGGGATCAGAGGACGCGTCTGTGGATATTCTGAAAGAGTACAAAGGTTCTTTTGATTGGATATCCGAACCTGACCGGGGTCAGACCGATGCGATTAACAAAGGATTTTTCCGGGCACGGGGAACGATCCTCGGCTATTTGAATTCCGATGATATCCTATATCCTGGCGCGATCAGCGCTGTGGTCGAGCAATTCCATAAAAACCCGGAGGTAGACATGCTTTATGGAAAGGCTGATTATATTGATAAAGAAGACAAAAAAACAGGGATTTACAATACAGATGTTTATTCATTTGAGCGAAACATGTTTGACTGTTGTATCTGCCAGCCTGCCAGCTTTTGGAGGAAGCGGGTTGCTGATATCGTCGGCAAATTCGACGAGGGTTTGCACTATGCCATGGATTACGATTATTGGCTGCGTATGGATAGGGCTGGGGGAAGGATTTTGCACATACCCGATATTCTGGCAGCTTCCAGACGGTATGAAGGCACCAAGACACTTTCAAAAAGAGAAGAGATCTTCAGCGAGATATTTAAGATATGTAAAGCCCATGGGAGTCACGTGAGCAGAAACTATTTTGACGGTTTGTGGCATTATCGCCTGATAGAAAAAGAGAGCATCCTTACAAAAACTCTGAGACCTGTGCGCCGGTATTACAGAAATATGGCATTTTTTCATTATATCCTGTTCAATAGGGATCACTACCGGCTCAGAAATCTCCCCATGATCTTCGGGCCTATATTTACGCCCGCCCTGCAACGGAGATTCCCGGCTTTATATCGCATATATTACGAATTCGGCAGAGATATGCTCCGTAAAAAATCAATAGTTAAAGGGGTTTACGGAGATAACTGGATATCCCCCAAGTGCAGTTTCAACCTCAATAACTCAAAAAGAAAATACCATCTCGCAGGGGTCCCTAATCAGGATATGGTTATGCGGGTTTTTTTGAACGGAGAACGTGGAGAGGTTTATCAATTGACGTCAAAAAAACACCAAGAATTTGAGTTTGAAGTTGACATGGAAAATGGAACAAGGCTGGAGCTGCGCTTTTCAAAGTTTTTTAAGGACCCCCAAAACAGAAAACTATCCTTCCTCATTTATGATACAGATCTCTTGATGCCGTACGATCTCTAAACCCTCAGAGGTCTCTGCTGTTGATACTGCCTGCTACGAAATTGTTGTTTTCTGGTGCGCTCGGATAAAGTTCTAACGATGACAAAAACCTTCTGCATATTGCCCTGGATTCATTTGATGATACTTCCGGAAGGTTGCTTGAAGTTCTGTTGTTTTTCAAGTCGGAATATCATGCAAGACGATGAGTCCATGTCCCTTTACAGTTCCAGCATCGAGGAAATATGGAATTCATCGCACCTACGCGCTATCCGGCGTAGTATGTTCAAGGGGGAAGAAGTATTTGAGTGTACACATTGTTATAAGATGGAGGAAGCTACGCTCAACAGCCATCGAATCGATTCCAATTCCAGATGGAAATCTGAACTTGGACCATTATTTGATGAACTGGTGGCCGCATCAAGCCATCGGGAGTTCGCGGTATTTGACTTGCCGGTTTACCTTCAGTTGATTCCTGGAAACTTGTGTAATCTCAAGTGCAGGATCTGTTTTCCTGAATACAGTTCCAAAATAGAAAGTGATAATGTTCATAGCAGTTGGGCTCTGGGGAAATATAAGCCCGAGTCACACCCAGAAAACACAAAAAGCAAAGCAAGATTTACGATCGATCTCGATAGCTTCGGACCTGTTGGCCGGGGAATGCGGAAAATCAAAAGGCTGTTCTCAGGGTTAACTGGCAAAACCGGTGAAAATCAAAATCCGGAAGCAAGAAAAAACAAGGCCCGACATGGCCAATGGAGACGGCATGCCGAACCGGCGTATCAGGGTTATGACATCCATGGAGGCGAACTTTCATATAGGCCCGCGAAAGAACCGTGGTTCAAAGACCGATTATGGCTTTTTGAAGCGCTTTTAAAAAATCCTGAACGGCTCAGGGTGCTTTACCTAACCGGAGGAGAACCTATGATCCAGATGGAAGCGGAAGAAATTGTAGGATATCTCGTTCAGGAAGAAGCAGCCCCCCAAATGACATTGGAATTAAACACAAACTGCACGGTCGTGAAAGATGCCATGTTGAATAGGTTTTATAATTTCAAACGAATCAATATTGGCTTGAGCATCGACGCATATGGCCCTTACTATGAGTATATAAGATACCCGGCTAAATGGTACGTTATAAGAAAGAACATCGCCAAACTAACCCATCTGCCCATCGATAAGTTCACGGTTACGGCGGTGTCAATTCTCCATGCCTATAATGCCCTCAATATCGTAGACCTTCTTAGATATTTCGACAAAATAGGGATGGGTTACGGGATAGAGGTGGCTTCTGAGCCGTGGTTTATTGCCCTGGGAGTGTTGCCCTCCAGGGTACGACTGTTCGCTGCCGGAAGATTAAGGGCTTATGCCAATTCGGATTGCCCAACCGTCAGGCGCACTCACGTCCTATCTGTGGCTGATGTGATTGAGTCAATTCAGAACAATTGCAGCAGGGAATCATTACATGCACTGATGTTGTTCACAAATGACCTTGATGCCACCCGTGGCCAGAATTTTGGGCAGGTTCACCCGGAGCTCCTCGGTATGATCGAAGAGGAAGGCTTCAAGTGGATTGAAGAGAGGTGTTTTTTTGGATCGACCTAAGTTGATTTTATTCCGCCGAACTTGTGTAACCGTCGGATATGTGTTTTTTCCATAGGTCTCAAAGTATTTATCGCCACATCTGGAGGTTTCTGGCAATGCTTGGGCTAAGGAACAGAGTTGGTTCTTTATTGAGGTCGGCAATCTGCCGGGGTTTCATCCGACGATCCTTTGGAGGAGGTAATCATGCACTTACTAATTGTCTTGATCTACCGTTAGGAGCGAAGGCTGAATGCTACCTTGTTTTTCCCCATCCTTCCTCAGACAAACAGGGTAAGGTTAGGCTCTCAAGCTGTGCATACCAAATTGTTGAACGTATAAATACGTTGGCATCATCGATATGGGGTGAGGATTTCGGGAGGTTGACGATTGATCCGCAAACCGGCCAGGTCCGAGCGTTTGGTGAAAATGGAGGGATTGACCTATCCGGCCTTTTCCGGGAAAAGGAGATAGTCTTCTTTGTTAGCCCCTCCTTTCTTCTTTTGCCTGAACACCCCATGGAGGAGATGCTCACTGCAGCCCGAAATCATCATATTGCTCTTAGAACCAAACATCGCGGCCGGTCTTTGTATGCCATAGCAGTGAATCGTTCAATGATGAAAGATCCATTACTCAAGCATGCGCTTTCTTATTTGATTGCCTATGAGGATTTCACACCGGAAATAAAATGGTCTCAGTACGACAATGTGAAGCTTGTCCATGGAGGTCGTTTCGGGGAGTACGAGCGTTCACCTGTTGTCGAAGGAATCTCGTCTTTGAATGGTAAACGATCCTCTGTTTCCCCATTTTATCTCAACAAAGCGCTCTTGGAGGTACTTTACTTTCCGGCTGATATTGCCCAGATTGACGGGTCCCCTGAGCGTATGCGCCAGGCACTTCTTGCCCAGCGGGAACATTCAACCGTTCCGTGGATCTTTAATGTCCTGATCAATCAAATTGAGTATCGGACGGGTAAGGTAGTCATGGATAGTTTTCCTCCCGAAGTCCATTTATCCATGACCGGAAAGTGTAACATAGAATGCCGTTTTTGCAGCTACATCCATGATACGGCCAAGAATGACCTTGTAGGAATAGCACAGATTCAAAACTTTGATTTTTTGGAGCATCTCCATACTGTGCGACTTTCAAGTGGTTTGGGCGAACCAACGACAAACCCGAATCTTGGGGCAATCGTTGAATACTTGGCAACGGAATTTCCTCATATTGATATAAATTTTTCTACAAATGGGATTTCTCTGAATAGTAATGGATTACTTGAGCAGCTTATAAATAGAGTGACATACATAAATGTTTCTCTCAATGCAGCAACCAGGCGAACCTGGAAGGCTCTGTGCCATAGAGATTTGTTTGATCGTGTCTGCTCCAATTTGAAACAGCTTCAGCGTGCTAAACTAAAAGCGGGCGCTTTGTTCCCTTTAGTGTACGGTTCCATGGTGCTTACCACGACAAATATCTGTGAACTTCCGGATATGCCCAAACTCTGTCGTTCCTTGGGCATAGATCGTTTTACCGGCATCCCGTTTTTTGCCGTTAATTACAAACAATTGGATAAATATGGAGCTGCTGAAACATTTCATCGGTGTTATAATGAATACGAACGTGTATATGAACAGACCATTGAAGAGGCACTCAGGTACAGGGTAAGTATTGAAATCCCGGTGCCTCTAAACAAAAAACGTGTTCGTTTTGGCGTAGAAGTGCGTGGTTTCTATGATTTTGCAGGAATCGAGGAACTCCCACCGAGACTCGATATTCTGGTGGACGGTCTCAGATATGAAACGTCGGACCTCAAAGTATGCCCGGAAATATGGAAAATTGCCTTCATAGCTAATACCCATATGGATTCTTTTAACCGGGGCGCAACGCATTACCTCTATCCATGTCTTGGTCCATTAAGCATGGTGGATTTTTCCATGAAGACTCCGTTTCATTTCCCTGTCCGCGATGTTTTTCTGCAGCTCTGGAACAGCCCGCTATACAAGGGGCTTCGCAAGGCGCAAGTTATGCCCGGGGTTGCACGGATTTGTGATTTGTGCCGAAACATAGACAGCAGGGACCCCTCGCATTTTAAAAAACTTGAAGGGCTGTTGAATGAGTTGGAGTCGCAATTAGCGACCAGGTCAGTAGATGATCTACCCCTTTAAGAGGAAACCTAATACGTCATAGGTGGAATTTCCAGATACTTGGCGAATGCATTGTGTTTGTGGGCCATTGTAACCACCTCAAGCGCGTGTTTGAACTTAATAGCGGTCTCATCCAAACTCTGGTCATTGTGAGCCATGCTGGGCAACATTACTCCCATGTAGGTAATCAATCCTTGTTTCACCAATTCCTGTTGAACTAATGTCCTCATCAAAACAACGGTCTGGGGATCAGATTCTTTGAAACTCAGTAACATCCGGAACGGGGGACCGATCAACTCAGCGGGCGCACCAGTTTTTTTGCAGAGTTGGTTAATCGTTGCTTTGAGTCGGTTTCCATAGTCCCAGATATTTCCAGGAACATCGAGTTCTCTGTAAATATTGAGTGCTTCGTTGGCAGCGGCAAAGGAATATGCTTCACCTTTGAATGTGGGTCCATAGAAAATGTGTGGCATTGTACTCTGGAAAATGTCTCTGCGTCCGACAAGGGCTGAGAGGGGCATTCCTGCGCTTAATGCTTTCCCAAAACAGGCCAGGTCCGGGATAACGCCAGTTGCCTGCTGAACACTCCCCTCAAGATATCGAAATCCAGTGATAATTTCATCAAAAATAAGCAGAGCCCCTTCTTCCCGTGTTGCGGCGGCAACGGCCTTCAGGAACCCATGGTCGGCATCACGTAAGGGACCGTTCAATCCTTCTACAGGACCGGCAGGTTCAAGTATCACACCTGCTATTTGGTTTTTGTGTGCCGCCATTAAATTCTGAAATTGCTCCAGGTCGTTAAAAGGGAAGGGATAAACAAGCTGTTCGGTGTGTTCCGGCACTCCTGTATGGTTGAACCCATTTTTTTCAACATACCAGTCCTGCCAGCCATGATAACCGCACACGAGGAGTTTGGTTCGGTTGGTATAACGACGTGCCAGACGAACTGCAGCTGTGCAAACATCAGACCCGTTCTTGCCAAAAAGCACCATTTCGGCACATGGAATGTCTTCACATAGCTTTTTGCTAACCTCCATCTCCAGATAATGCGGTAAAGAAAGTATGGCCCCTGAATGCATTGTGTCAGCGATGGCCTGTTGAATTCGGTCATGCGCGTAACCGAGCAACGCACATCCCCACCCCATGACGTAATCAAGATATGATCGACCTTCTATATCGGTGAGATGGCACCCTTTTGCATGACTGGCAAATATTGGATAAGTTTGGCCTGCACTACTCCAGGAAATACCCTGGCTCGGAAGAGAAAACCAGGTATTCATCTGGCACGCCTGGTCAAACATGAGACCACTTTGGCTTCGAGGTTCTTCTATCGTTTCAAAAACAATACGGAAAGATGCCTTTTCCAAGTGCTGCAATTGAGCCATCTCAGAGTCTGTCAGTTCAATTTCCAGACTGTGACGACCGATCTCGCCGGGAGTCATCAGGACACAATGAAAGGTGAGAATTTCACCGGGGAAAAGAGCGTTTTTGGGAATTTCCAGCTTTGTCAGAAGGTTTTTGTTCAAGCGTATTGTGAGGTAGATTTGCTGGTCGTCTGATGGATACAGGTTTATGGTCTTTTGACCTTTATTCTTCAAACTTATCCACAGCGTTCGGAGGATATCTATTGGAAGCGCAGAAATCCAGTTATGCTCGATAGCTAGAAAATCGTCTTTTGGAGTTTTTCGTCTGAAAGTTTTTAGCCATTGAGCGCCATTATAGAAATTTTTTAAGTTCATTTTGGAATATCTCGCGGGTGATGGAGGGAGTCTATTTCCACAAAAGGGCCATCTTCATGCACTCTTGGGGTATTCACAACCCTATGCTCTGCTAAGAGTAACACCGGTTTATACCTATCCAGATAAGATGTTTCAGACAGGAAGAACGAGAAAACCGCGAATTCGATACCCTGGGGAACTGAAAGCTCAAATGCAAAGTGAGCGCGCTGCATAGGGTGAACATCCTGACGTAGTTGAACGGTTTGCAACAATATTTCGTCAAGAGAAACACCCAGTACGGTTTTTGGTTGCTTTTGATGTGCGTGTGCATACCAGGGGTGTTGCCCACTATTTTCCAGATAGAGCAAACAAGGTACTTTTCTTCCCGGCGTTACCGTTGCAGGTAAGTCCTTCATAATGATCTTGGCACAATAGCCTATTTCTCCCGTAATTTCCCTCGTATCTGTTGGTGGAACCATTCCTTTTGACCTCAGCTCTTTCATAAGGGTATGAATATGGGTGAGGGTGACCGGGATGTTGATCCCTTTGATGCAAACGCATGTAACGTTTTCACACCTGCCACATATTGCGTCGTTATCAGGGTGGAGCCGGAAATATTCATGGGTATCGGGTGTCTCGAATGTCTCGGAAGGATAATTAGCAATATATGCAGCCCGAAATAGCCAGGATATCGGCAGATTTCGGCTGCACAATTCCTCGCAGCTACCGCAACGGCTGCATGTGGCGGCTGCCAACGATTGCGCCCGGCGCTCAATATGCTTTATATCCTCTTCTTTCAAGGCAATATGACCAGACCCACCATGGGCATTTTCCTCGGCTTCTTCAATAGAAGCAGTTCCTGGAACAACACAGGCTATCTCTTTATTCATAAGAATATAGCGTAAGGCTTTTCCTGCCGCGATCCTATCTGATTCAGGAAGAAGCTGACTACGCGGGGGAAAAGCATGTCCGGAACAGAGTAATCCTCCTGCAAGTGGCTTCATAATCATAAGTCCTACGTCATGCTTACGGGCCGCCGGAAATACGATGTCTTTGTTGTCTTGCAGGTGTTCAGGTTTTTTACTAGGGATATTGGCGGTAAGCAAATGAAACCCAAGGATATTATATGGGATCATTAAAGCATCAAAGAGATTGGTCTCAATCAATTTCTTGATATATCCCGGCGTCCCGTGAGTGGTGCAAAAAATGCCGCCAAGCCGCTCCTCTTCCTTTTTTTTGAGGAGAAACTGCATTATCCCTCCGGTACCCCAGACGTTTTCACCCAACATCTCCCGGTCATCAATACAGGCTATCCCAAATAATTCCAGACGCTCTTTGTTGAATGTGCGGCAGGTTGTTTCAAAAAAATGCTCAAACAATTCAGGGGGACCATATCCTTGAGAGCAAATTATGACATCTTTAGACGTTTCTCGAAGAGCTTGTGCCACCAAAACGTCGGCTCCTTCATAATCCGGCGCCACATGAACGATGTTAACCCCTAACTCGAACCCACGCCGAAGGGTGTCAATGGCCTGTCGAACCGGAACCAATCTCAGCTGGCACGTACCAAAACCGATCACAGATACTTGAAGATTTGTGCGCCCCAGACGCCGGTAATTCACGCGTGGCCTCCTTATTAATGATGAGGGGTAAGAATGGACAGAATTCGCCTGAGCGATGAGTGTATGTAATATTGGCCTGCCGAGTCAAGGCACAATCTGTCGCATGGAGCGATGCTTTATAAAGAGCCCAATAATTCACGGTATGAAACCTTTGCAGAATTTAATAATCCATGCTATTCTATACAAAGCTGGGATTTGGGTTTTAATTGCATACGGTGGGTTTGTCGTTGACATATAAGGCCGGATTTTTTATGGGAAATTGAAATTTCTCCTATGGGAATGGATCATTTAGAAATTGTAGTTCTTATGCCAAACGAAAGGAGAAGGTGCAATGCAGAAAGTAAGATTGATCAATCAATTTGCATTGGTGTTAAGAGGGTTTTTGCCCGCGACGCTTCTTTGCGTCGTTATGATAGGTACGGCGCTTGGGGCGGACAGGTTGATTGTAAAGAACGGAAGTGGAACAACAACTTTCAAGGTGGAGGATAGTGGGGCTATAACTTCTGCATCCTCGCTTCTTACAAATGGTGCCTCCGCATGGGGCAGCGCTCCCTTTGTTCTTGGACAGAATACTGGGAACAGGGGTATTATTATAACAGATAAGGCGGCAAACAATCCGAAAAATATCTATATCGGATGGAATGTTGGATCATCCCATGACTATGCAGAGATATTTGCGCTACAGGAAGGCATAGCCTGGAAGAATCTTGTTCTCATGCCGAGCGGTGGTAATGTGGGCATCGGGACCACAAGTCCTTCACATCCGCTACAGATGGGAAGCGGTGCCCATGTAACCAGCGGTGGCGTGTGGACCAATGCCTCCAGCAGGGAATATAAACAGGATATCAAATCCCTTACCAAAAACGAAGCAGTGGAGACGTTAACGGCCCTTCAACCCGTACAGTTCAGATACAAGGCTGATCCCAAAGAAAAGCATGTGGGGTTTATTGCTGAAGATGTACCGGATCTTGTGGCATCAACGGACCGAAAGGGAATGAGTGCCATGGATGTGGTGGCAGTGCTGACGAAAG
>Ga0233431_1004507_pt1 | contig 14854 bp, 17 predicted proteins | sample SI_118_April2016_FD_179867 | JGI IMG/M metagenome (GOLD analysis project Ga0233431, IMG submission 179867) | Seawater microbial communities from Saanich Inlet, British Columbia, Canada - SI_118_April2016_200_MG | ecosystem: Environmental > Aquatic > Marine > Inlet | place: Canada: British...
TTATAAAACAAAAAGCACTTTTATTTAAAAGGTAATAAAAATGACTCCCGGACCAAGAACTTATGCACCAAATACATTGAAAAAACTTTTCGGATTGTCAGGTCTTGAATGTTATAATCCTGATTGCAATAATAAATTAATTGCAAAAGATGGAGAAACACAAATAAGCAAGATTACTCATATTGAAGGTGCAAGTGAAAATGGGCCAAGATATAATTCAGATATGACTGATGATGATCGAAGGCATTGTTCTAATCTAATCTTGTCTTGTGATGAATGCCATAGTATTATTGATAACCCAGAGAATATAGATAAATATCCTGTTGAATTATTAAAGGAATGGAAAAAGAATCATGAGGATGAAATCAAATTTCTCCATTTGAAGGAACCTTCCTTGTTTAAGATTGCGATTGATGCTATTGCAAAATTAAACCTCTCAGAATTAGAACCTCCAAAAGAAGGAGAAGCATTTAAGATATCCAATAAAATTTCTTATAATTCTGTAAAAAGAAATAAACCTATGATTGAGGAGTATAAAATATATTATTCAAAAATTAATACTCTTTATGAGGAACTTGAAAAACAAGGTTCTTTTAAAAAAGATAAATTGCTCAGAAATATCAGGAATATTTATGTAAAAATTAAGGGTAATTATGTTCAAGATTCTGAAAATGAAATGGAAATTATTAAAAATAATGCAGATAATATTATTGATGATGTTCAGAATGAATTATTTAATTTATTAAGTAAGGATGTTAAGGAAAATATTTATTTTGAAGTATCTGTAATACTTGTAGATGCGTTTATGAGATGTAAAATATTGGAGAAACCACCAAAAAATGATAGTAAATAAAGATATTAATCCAAATAGGCAAGTATATTATATAGCTTCGCTGATCTTAAGAGAAATAAATAATTCAACAAGCAATGAAATAGATTTTTTTGAGATATATTTTAAATTAAAAACGGAAAATGGTCTTTCTATGAATCTATTCACATTTTCCTTAGATTGGCTTTATTTATTGGGGGCCCTTGAAGAAAAGGAAGGGAAAATATTAAAATGTTTATAAAAAATTTAACTATTAAAAAGGGTAAGGAAATTATAAGGGATATTAATTTTAGAAAAGGTATAAATTTAATTATTGATGAAACGAAGTCTTCGGATAAAACAGGGAATAATGTAGGAAAGACTACTGTTTTAAGATTAATCGATTATTGTCTTGGTGGAAGTGGAAAAAATATTTATAAAGATCCTGAGTTTAAGGATGAAGGTGAATCAACTGTAGAAAGTTTTTTGAAAGAGAATGATATTGTAATTTCTTTAACTTTAGTAGATAACTTGGAAAAAGACCCTTTAAAGGAGATTATTATTGAGAGGAATTTTTTAAAAAACTCCAAAAAAATTGCGACAATAAATGGAGAACCATTTCTAGATATAAACAAGGAGTTTTCTCCAAAATTGAGTAGTTTAATATTTAATTATACATATGATAAACCAACATTTAGGCAGATAATTTCAAAAAATATAAGGGATGAGAAGAATAAATTGAGAAATACTATTCGGGTTTTACATCCAATTACAAAATCAGAAGAATATGAGGCTTTGTTTTTATTTTGGTTGGGAATTTATAATGACTCTTTTGCTGAAAAACAAAACTTAGAGATTAAGAAGAATCTTGAAGTTCTTTTCCAATCTCGTTTGAAAAAAGAAGGTTCCTTATCTGAAGTCGAACAGGCTATTTTAGTTATTTCTAGTAAAATTGAAGAAATAGAAAAAAAGAAAAAAAATAACTTTAATCTAAATGAAAACTATGAATCTGATTTAAAAAGATTAAATGAGATTAAGGCAGAAATAAGCAAAGCTTCAACAAAGATAAGTCAATTGGAGTTAAGAAAAGAGTTAATATTAGAAAGTAAGGCAAATTTAGAAAGTGAGACATCGAAGATTAATATTGAAGATATTAGAAAATTTTATGAAGAAGCCAAATTACTAATACCAAATCTTCAAAAATCTTTTGAAGACACTTTTAATTTTCATAATCAAATGATTTTAGAAAAAATAAGTTATATTTCTGAAGAACTTCCAGAATTAGAAAAGAATATTGGGATTATAAGGGATAAAATTTCTCAATTACTTTTAGAAGAAAAAACCTTTACTAAAAAAGTTGTGGGATCAAAGATCTTAAAAGATTTAGAAATTTTAATTACTGAATTTAATAAATTATATGAACAAAAAGGGAGATTAGAAGATAGAAAAGAAAGGTGGGAACAATCTCAATCTAAACTAGATGGAATAAATAATCAATTATCTAAAATAAATAAATCTATAAAAAGCCAAGATGGATTAATACAACAGAGGATCGCAAAATTTAATGAATACTTTTCAAAAATTTCTAATGAACTTTATGGAGATCCATTTATATTGAGTTCAGATAAAGATAAAAAAGGATGTTATAATCTGAAAATTAGTAGTATAAGCGGAAATCTTGGAACCGGAAAAAAGAAAGGACAAATTGCAGCATTTGATTTTGCATATATAAATTTTGCAGATTCATTGGGAATAGATTGTTTGCATTTTATTTTACATGATCAGATTGAAAATGTTCATGATAATCAAATAACAAGTATTTTAACAGAGATTGTTAATGAAATAAATTGTCAGTATATTATTCCGGTATTAAGAGATAAATTACCTGAAGGAATTAATATTGATAATATGGAAATCATTAGTCTTTCCGAATCTCAAAAATTATTTAAAATCTAATAAATAATTAAGTTATACCCCTTTCGATAACTCTAAGTCCGGCAGGGGCATAGTAAATCTTTTAGAAAAAGATTTACGAGCAAAAAGAACTTTTCTGAGAAAAGTTCAGTCAAAAGCAAAACCGTTTTCTCGTTCCAATAAACTTTAAAAGTGTGAATTCTATTGAATATTGTAGATGAGCCTGTAGCTCAGCCAGGTTAGAGCACTGCTCTTATAAGACTATATTTCGCAAGAAATATATTTTCCGAACATTTCGGTGTTTAAGAAAGGCAGGGGTCCCAAGTTCAAATCTTGGCAGGCTCATTTTATATCTTAAAATGTTAATTGGATTGGTAGGAAAGCCTTCGTGGAAAGGTTTATTAATTTAGATTACTTAAGTTATTAATGAAAGAAGTTCACATTTGGGAATTAGAAAGAGTGAATATAAAATTAAATTTAGATTTTCTTGAAGAAGTAAATACTAAGATATTTTTAAAGTTTAAAACTAAACCTTTAGCTTATAGAGAAATATTTAAAGATAAGGAAATCCCCTTTTCTACTTTTAAGAATCTATTAAAGAAATCAAATATGAAAAATTTCTTTGTTCCTTTTAATATTTATATGAAAATAATTGTTTCTTTAGGGATCTCTAAGTATGTTTTAGAGAAGAATATTTTAGCATATAAAACTGCTAATGGACCTAATTATATTGAAACTCCAATACTGCCCATAAAAATAACACCTGTTTTTGATATGATTCTTGCCCATAATATAGGTGATGGAACTGTAATAAATCCTGGTAATGGGAGATTGCCCTATTTTGGATATAGGCAGTTTGATAAATATTATCGAAAACTCTATGTAAAAAAGATTGAAGAGATATTTGGAAAGATAAAGTTTAAGAAAAATTATTTTGAGAAGTCTACAAGGCCCTATTGCCCTCCAGTTCTTTCTACTTTATTTTTTAAACACTATGATTTGAATGTTAAAAGTTTTTTGTCAAGGTCTGCTAGAATTCCTGCAAGGATTTTTGATAAAAATAAGGATTTCCTTGTTTCTATACTAATTGCATTTATAATTGATGAAGGGCATATAGATTCAACATTAATAGTTATTGCTTTAAAAAATAAATCGCTCGTTTCTGATTTAAAAAGGATTTGTGATATTTTAGGGTATGATTCTAAAATAACTTACAGGAAAGGAGAGTATAATGATTATGGATATCTACAGATATTAAGAAAAGGAATGAATTTTTTTTATAGAGATTATCTTTTTTTAAGAAAAAAATATCCTGTAGTTGATCTTGGGAAAAAGGGAAAACAAATTGAAGATTCATTTAAAATATATTCAAGAGTGATCCAAAGAATTCCTGGAAATCAGGAATTAATACTAAAAATTTTAGAAAATGAAAAATTATCTGTGAATCAATTAGCTTTGAGGATAAATATGACTCGTCAAGGGGTAAGGTACCATATCCATAATCTTATAAAAGATAATAAAATTAGAATAGTAAATAAAAATGATTCCAATTGGCTATATGGGGTTTAGAGAATGTTTTTAGGTTTAGTTGGGTGTCCAAGTGCGGGAAAGTCAACTTTTTTTAAAGCTGCAACCTTAGCAGATGTTCTTATAGCAAGTTATCCTTTTGCAACTATTAAACCAAATCAAGGCGTGGGTTATGTTAAAATTGATTGTATTGATAAGGAATTAAACATTCAATGTAATCCTGTTAAGGGTTATTGTGTTGAAAATAAGAGATTTGTTCCTGTGGATTTATTAGATGTTGCTGGTTTGGTTGAAGGAGCAAGTGAAGGTAAGGGTTTAGGAAATCAATTCTTAAGTGATCTAACAAATGCAGATGCTTTAATTCATATTGTTGATGTTTCTGGAGAAACAGATGCAGAAGGAAAAGAAACTAAAGGATATAATCCTGTAAAAGATGTGAAAATGCTTGAGAATGAATTAGATTTGTGGTATTTGGGAATTTTAAAAAAAGTTTGGAAAATTTTTGCTAGAACTATGCAACAAACTAAAAAAGAGTTTGCTGGGGCGGTTGCTACTCAATTTTCTGGTTTAAAAGTTAATGAGGAAGATGTAAAACATGTTGTTTTAAAATTAGGATATGATTCTGAAAAACCTAGTGAGTGGAATGATGAACAGTTAATGGGTTTTGCTCATGAATTAAGACATGTTAGTAAACCTATGATTATTGCTGCAAATAAAATTGATAAACCGAATGCTAAAGAAAACTTAGATAATTTGAAAAAAGCTTATCCTGACTTAATTATTATACCTTGTTCTGCTGATTCTGAATTAGCTTTACGTGAAGCAAGTAATCACGGGTTAATAGAATATGTTCCTGGTGAATCTAAATTTAAAATAAATGAAGATAAGATTAATGAGAAACAAAAACAAGCACTTGATTTAATTCAGAAAAATGTTTTGGATGTGTATGGAAGTACAGGAATTCAGGAAGTTTTGAATTCTGTTGTATTTGAATTATTGAAATATATTGCAATTTTTCCGGCTGGGAGTAAATTAACAGATAGTAAGGGGAATATTTTACCTGATTGTTTTCTTCTTCCTCCAAAATCAACAGCATTAGACTTTGCTTATTATTTACATTCTGATATTGGGGATAATTTTGTTAAAGCAGTGGATATTAGAACTAAAAAGGCAGTTGGAAAAGAACATGAGTTGAAAAGTAGAGATGGATTAGAAATACTTACTAGATAAAGTGTAAATTAGAATTAATTATTATTTAAATTCGTACCAAACCCATTTCTTTTCCGTTGATTTTCCACCTTTTACATCTTTTGAAGAAACGAAATATACTCTTGAATTTTCTGTTAAAACTGATATATCCTTGATATTGTCTCCATCATAATCTTTTTTCGCTTTACCTATTGGAACTTCCTTTATTTTTTCATCTCTTTTCTTAAGTTCTTTTTTTATTGATTTCATATGATTACCATAGGTTATGAATTCTGCATCAGGATAAGTAGCATAAGAAGTTCCAAGAGAGTTTAATACTATCGCAGTTCCTAAAATTATTTTTTGTAAAGTTCTTTTCATTGTGAATTAGTAAGGTGTCTGTTTTATAAATACTTATGTATTTTAAGAATTATCTTAATTTTTAATTAAAGATGTCCCGGACAGAGAATTTCGTAATCTATTGTTTTAAGTTTTTCAATACTGTCTAATATCTGAGTTTCAGAACCTCCTTCAAGGTCCGTTCTTCCTCTTCCTTCATTATGAAAAATTGTATCTCCTGAAAATAAAATGTCTTTGTAAAGTATACAAATGCTATCTTGAGTGTGTCCAGGTGTTTTGATGATTTTGAATTCTGAAATATTTATTCCGTCTATTGTTTTGGCATCATAAATCTCTGCACTTGAAAATAACTCTAAATTTTCATTATGGTCCCAATGTGAATGAGTTAGAATAACGATGTTAATCTCTGTTGGTTGAAGATCTAATTCTTTTAAATTTTCAATAAGCTCTTGTTTATTTATTTCTGAAGACGTATCTATTAGGATATTCTTATCTTCTAATTTTATTAAGTATGCACAACTTCCAAATTGTCTGAAATAAAACTGAGAAACGTTGGGAGATATTTTATTAATTGTCATTTATTCTCCAATTATTTTAATTAAAATTTTCTTTGCTCTTCTTCCATCAAATTCCCCATAGAAGATTTGTTCCCAGGGTCCAAAGTCAAGAGTTCCTTTTGTGATTCCACAAACAACTTCTCTTCCCATAATGGTTCTTTTAAGGTGGGCATCTCCATTGATTTCTCCGGTTTGATGATGATTATATCCTTCAGGAGGTTGATGTGGCTTATGAGGGGCTAATTCTTCTAACCATTTCATAAAATCTTCTTTCAATCCACCTTCCTCATCATTAATAAAAATTGAAGAAGTAATGTGCATAGAATTAACAAGAACTATTCCTTCTTTTATTTCAGATTTATCAATTGCTTGTTGAACTTTATGAGTTATATTGATGATTTCTTTCTCTTTTTCAGTTTGAATTGTTAAATATTCTGTATGAGATGTCATATAATTTAAATAATGATGCGGTTTATATAGATTATGATAATAAATGTGAAGGTTAAACCAAATTCTAGTAAACAGGAAGTAAAAAAAATCGAGGAGAGAGGTTATATTGTTAGCTTGAAGAAACCTGCTGAAGATAATAAGGCAAATATAGAGCTTTTAAATCTACTAAAAAAACATTTTAAAGTTCCAGTTAAGAATATAAAAATTATTAAAGGGTTAAAGAGTAGAAATAAAATAGTTGATATAACTAGATAAAAAAGATGGGAATAAGATATGAAAAAGCAGCAGATTTACAAGAACAAGTTAGAGAAATCGCGATACTTTTGTTTCCACATGTTAGGTTAGATTCTGTTGTTTGTTTGAGAAGTTTTGGTTCAACTTCAAGAGGTACTATTGCAAGGTGTTATGCCCTTGGAAAAGCAATGCAATTAGCTTTAGGGAGAAAAGGATTTTATTTAATAGAAGTTATAAGTGAAAGGTTTGATAAGATGAATGAAATTGATAGGATAAAAACATTAATTCATGAGTTAATGCATATACCCAAAAGTTTTGGTGGTGGATTTAAATTTCATAATGTTGTTAATGATAAAAATGTAGATATAATGTATGAGCATTACGTTAATCTAAAGAAAAAAGAAAACTTAGAGAAATACTACTAATGAAATCTAAAAAAATAAGAATTAAGGGGAAGGTAATTGAGGCAAAAGTTTGTGATAATTTTTTCTCTCAGGCAATGGGGTTGATGTTTAAGAAAGAAAGTATGCCATTATTTTTTATATTTAAAAATTCTAAGATGAGAGCAATACATTCGTTTTTTTGCAAGCCTTTTGTTGCTGTTTGGTTTGATAATAATAAAGTTGTTGATGTTAAAGTGATTAAAGAATGGAAATTTTCAATTAAACCGAAGAAGAATTTTGACAAATTATTGGAGATCCCCGAGGGTGATGTCACTTTTAAGGAATTCCTCGACGAAGAAAACCTTTAAATACTTCAAGAATTTAGAGTAGATATTATAATCAGGAAAAGGAGGTAACATAAATGGGAAAAATAATTGCAAAAGGTGTTGTTGATAGAAAAAGCGGTTTTTTGTACTACGTTGACGGAAAAGGAAACGTGTGCGAAGCTAAAATGGCTAGAGGTGGTAAGAAAAAGAAAAAAGCTGCTAAGAAGAAACCTGCTAAAAAAAAGAAAAAATAATTTAATATTATTTGGACTGAAAGGGATTTCTTTTTTTATTTTTTTTATAATTTATTTTATCGATTTATAATAATTCTGAGATATATTTTTGTGTGATTATTCCAGCAATAATCGAGTAGTACATACCTAAGTTATGTTCTTGAAATTGAGGGATATATTGTTCATTTAAATCAAATCCTGGATGAGTGCCTAGACTGATATTTGTTAAACCTTTTTCATCATCCCAATTTAATCTTATCTCTGGTTCTTCCAATAGTCTAAATAATTTTTTAGAAAGTTTACTTATATTGTCTGTATATTTTTCTATTTCTTCTTTCCCTCCTTGTTCGTAAAATTTTGGGACTAATTCTTTGAAATTGTTTGGCAAGTAAATTTTTGGCAAAATCCCTCTATCTGGATGTAATTCAAATGTAGGGTATAACATACCTGGTGGAATTTCCATTCTATAATTTGATTCATAGATTTTATAAATAAATGTTTTCTTAGAAATACATGATGTCATAAATGTTTATCATTTCTGAACATCACAAAATTTTAATACACTAAATACTAAGAAATTTTATGATAATAGGAATTGAATCAACTGCGCATACATTTGGAATAGGTATTGTTAACAAAGGAAAGGTTCTTTGTAATGTTAGAGAAATGTATACAACAGAATCTGGAGGGATTATTCCAATGGAATCTGCGAAACATCATGCAGAAATAGCTGAAGATGTTTGGAAGAAAGCTTTGAGTGAGGCTAAGATTGAAGAAAAAGATATAACTGCAATTGCATTTTCTAAATCTCCTGGATTGGCTCCTTGTTTAATTGAGGGGATGAAATTTTCTAAGAAAAAGGCGCAAGAGCTTAATATTCCTTTAATTCCTGTTAATCATTGTGTTGCTCATTTAGAAATTGGAGGTATTACTGGTGCTAAAGATCCCGTACTTCTTTATGCAAGTGGTGCAAATACTCAAATTATTGCTTATGAGGCTGGAAAGTATCGTGTTTTTGGAGAAACGTTAGATATTGGAATTGGGAATTTTATTGATAATTTTGCAAGACATTTAGGTATTGGTTTTCCTGGTGGTCCAAAAGTTCAGGAATTGGCTGAAAAATCAAATGAGAAAAATTATATTGAGCTTCCTTACAAGTTGAAAGGAATGGATGTTGCTTTTTCAGGAATATTGACTAAATTAAAACAAATGAAGGAATCTGGAAAATATTCTGATGAAGATTTATGTTTTTCTTTACAAGAAACTGTTTTTGCAATGTTGATTGAAGCTAGTGAAAGGGCTTTAGCTCATACTGGGAAGAAAGAGTTGTTATTAGGTGGTGGAGTTGGTTGTAATAGTCGTTTACAAGAAATGTGTGAGATCATGTGTAAAGAAAGGGGATGTAAGTTTTTTGTTCCTGAAAGGCCCCTTCTCGTAGATAATGGTGCAATGATCGGCTATCTGGGAGAGATTATGTTTAATAAAGGTATTAAGATAGAAGGTAGGGAAATTGACAAAATAGATATCGACCCAAGAGAAAGGACAGATGACATCGAAGTTACTTGGAGATAGTATGTTTTTAAATTTTGGAAGATAAATCTAATCAAATCGTAAGGGGAAGAATCCCCTTAACAAGTCAACCCTTCTTTAAATAACTGATACCTCATAATTTTTATTAGTTACTCCTCTGAACAGCTTAAAATATTTGTGAGATATTGAAGCTTGAAAAACTTAGGTTAAGCTTGCTTTCATAAGTTTAATTTTGATGTGGCAAGATTTATAAACCCCAAATTATCTTATTTATTAGAGCCAATGACTGGATAGGAGGCAAATTTATTCTATCTAATTTGGTTTAATTAAACATGGAGACAATTAAATGGTTTCTATATATGAATTAATTGAGAAAGCAAGAAAAACCGGCAAAATTGAAAAAGGTACAAACGAAGTTACAAAGGCAATTGAGAGAGGAACAGCGAAAATAGTTGCTTATGGTGCTGATGTTGAGCCTAAAGAAATAGTGCAACACATACCTATTTTGTGTAAGGAAAAAGGAATTCCTTGTGTAGAAGCAGATAAGAAAGAAAAATTAGGAATATCTGTTGGGTTGAATGTTGGTTGTGCCTCAGTTTGTGTAATCGAACTTGGAGACACTGAAAAAGATTTTGAAGGTTTTGTGAAGACTCAGTTAAATCCTAAAGAAACTAAAGAATCTCAATAGTTTTTTAATTCTAATAACATAATCGTTGTTGGATTAAATTATTGAGGTGTTGATAAACTAATAATCTAAAATGGCAAAGGAAAATCAAAAGGCTAAAGAAGGACAAGGAAGTGGTTCAAAAGGAGCTAGTGCTTTATTAACAGAAACTGCTGTGCCTGCGATTGTTGAAGGAATTGTTGGAAGAACTGGTGCAAGGGGAGAAGTAACTCAGGTTAAATGTAGGATTTTACAAGGTTTTGACCAAGGAAAGACTATGAGAAGAAATGTAAAAGGCCCTGTAAGAAAAAGAGATGTTTTAATGTTAAGAGAAACACAAATTGAAGCAAGAAGAATCAAAGGTAAATATTCAAAAGGATCTGGGAGATCTTAGGATTAGAAAATGCCAACATGTTCATTCTGTAAAAAACACTATAATACTCCAAGAGGTTTAACTGTATTTACATTTGATGGAAGAAGTATTCATTTTTGTTCTTCAAAATGTAAGAGAAATTTGGACTTGAAAAGAGATCCAAAGAAAGTTAATTGGATAAAAAGAGAAGAAAAAGGTAAGAAAGCAGAAATTGAGGCAGAAAGAAAGGCAGAATTGGAAGAAGCAAAAGTGGAAGAAGCTGAAGAAAAGGTAAAGCCTGCTGAAAAATCAAAAGATAAAGAAGAAAAGAAAGAATAATTTTTTATTTTTTAATTAGTTATTTTACCGAGGACAAATAATATTTTTTAAAATTGTTAATACTTAATTTTACTTAAATTTAAATAGTTTCACTACAATATTTATCTGTAGAAAGAGAAGACTATCTAAAGTGGTGTATGCAAACTTTCTTAGAAAGACAAGTTTGAACAAAGAAATAACTTTTCTGAGAAAAGTTAAATCAAAAGCAAAGTATGGTGTATAAAAAGTATATAATTAGAAAGGGGAAGAGGTTTGGACCTTATTATTGTGAATCATATAGAGATAAAGATGGAAAAGTAAAGACTCGTTTTGTTTCTGGGCCTAAAAAGAGGCATAAAATTATTAAAAAGATTAAAGAAAAAAGTCCTAATTTAGATGTAAATCTTAAAACTCATTTACACATAGGTAGAAAATCGTTGATTGTAATGAGTATTACTTTTTTAATCCTTGTTCTTTTAACAATCGGAAATATTAGTTATTATACAAGACATACTGGGAATGTTATTAGTAGTGAAGACCTTTCACAAGAAGAATTCTCTGAAATATCTAAAATTGTAGAAAAAATAGAAGATCATGAGTTAAAATCTAACATAAATGTGGAAAAAGAGGTTGAAGTTGAAATAACTGAGAAGATTTTTGAGAATAAGAGGCTAGAATTTGATACTTTGGATGGTGAAATTGCCCTTGAATTTGATCTATTAGACTATGGAGAATGGGCGTATACAGAAAAAGAAAAAGAAGTGGATGCAGAAAGATTTGATATTGATATACAAAAATCTTCTGAAAAGTATAAATGGGGTTATAATGTTAGATTAAATTCTCTTGATTTTATGGCTAGAATTGATGTTTATGGTGAGTCTAATATTACAATTGCAGATAATAAAACTTTAATGATAGGTAATAATTATCTAAGTTTTAATGATTTGGTTGAGCAAGGTTATTCTGTAACTATTGAAAGTCCTGTTTTGTTGGATGAAATAGAAATAGTTGAAGTAAATGAAACTGAAGAAAATGATGATGAAATAACTATTAATGAAACAAATGTTTCAATACCTTCTGAAAATGATGAAAATATATCAATATCTCCTCAAAATGATAGTAATACAGATGAGTATGTTGAGAATACAATTGATAATTCCTCTCTTGAAGATGATAATCTGAGTGATGAATCAAATGAGACAGAAGTTACTATTGAAATTAATCTTACTATTGAAGATATTGAAGAAGAATCAGAAGGAGAAGGCACTATTATTGGTGGTGCTGAAGAACCAACAGAAGCTGATGAAGAAGAAGATCGTATGGGGGAAGAAGACAATGAAGAAACTGAGATTATAGAGAAAGTGGAAGAAGAACCAGAGTTAACTTCAGAAGAAGAACTGGCCTCTATAACTGGAAACACAATAAAAAACATAATTGAATTTATTGTTAAAGGGTATCGGGGAATTACAGGATTTTTTGTAAATGGTATGCGTGGGTTAACTGGAAATGTAATCCTTGAAGAAAATAAAATCTCTATTTATATTCAAAAACAATTTGGAAATGTAAGTTCTTCTACAGGGGAGAATTATCAAATAGGAGATGTTATAAATTTAGATCCTGAATTATTTGTTATAACTGTTGCAGGAGATAATGGAACTGCGACAGATGGAAATATTGTTTATCAATGTGGGACTATCAATCAAAGTGGAAGTTTTACGATGAATCAGAGTATAATTGATAATACCTTAACAGGAAATTGTATAACTATTACTACTCAAAATATTACTTTAGATTGTGCAGGATATTATATACAAAGTGATAATTATCACTCAGGTATTTATTCTGATCAAGTTAACACAACCATTAAAAATTGTAATGTGAGTATGTTGGAGAGTGTGCTTTCTATAGACTTAAGAGGTATCTATTTAAATTCAGCACATAACTCTACTGTGCAAAATTGTACTTTGTCTTCAGTAGCAGGAAGTAATGCTCTAGATTTAAGATCTGATAATTGTGTTATTCAAAGTGTTAATGTAACTGAAGGTATTTTAAACTTACAAAGCGCAGATTATAATTTAATAGAGAATTTTATTTTGAATTCAAGTTCAGAATCTCTTCTTTTAACATCTTCTTCTAGTAATACTTTTGACAATGGTGCTATATCTTTAGGAGGATATGGTGTTAAAATTCACCCAGATTCTGGATCTTCTCATAATATTTTTAGAGAAATTAATATTTCAGATTCTTCAACAGATGTGTATATAAGTAGCGAAGGCTCTGGAGATGCTATAAATAATAGCTTCATAAATTGTAGTTATGATATTTCTAAAGAAAGTGTTTCTGGAGCTGCTAGCGGGGATCTTCAATTATTTAGAAAGTGGTATTTTCAAACAAAAGTTAATGACACTAATGGAAATGTTTTGAATAATGCAAATGTAAGTGCTTATGATAAAGATAATGATTTAATTTGGACAACAAATACTAATTCCTCCGGTTGGATAAATATAACTGAAATAGTTGATTATGTTAATTTAGAGGGAAGTAGAACATATTATTCTAATTATACGATTTATGCATATAACTCTACACATGTTGGAAATGTTAGTTACAATGTCACTCAATACGAGAATAAATTAAATAATGTTATAACTGTTGATGTTGGAACTTTTGTTGATCCCTCAGGGAAAATTGATGAATGTAAAACTCTTGATAATGACAATGTTGCTTATAATCTGACTGGGAATATTATAAACAATAGTCTAACAACAGATTGTATAATTGTCTCTGCTGAAAATGTAACTGTCGACTGTGTTAACTATAGCAATTATATCTTGAGTGATGATAATGTGGCAGGGATTTATTCCAATAAGGAAAATACTATTATTCGAAACTGTAACATAAGTATGGGAAGTCAGGGGCAAGGTATAAAATTAGAGGGGGCTATAAGTTCTCAAATAATTAACAATACCTTAAATAATCATTTTCTAGCAGGATATGGGATCTATATGACTGGAAATCTAACCAATTCTCAAATAATTAATAATACTTTTGAAAATAATACTTATGGGGTTATGTTATATAATTCTGCGGCAGCAGTTATCAATTCTTCTAATTTATCAATAAAAAATAATTTAGCTAAGCTTAATAGCATAGGCCTTGATTTAATGTACTCTCCGAATAGTTTAATAGAAAATAATCAAATTCTCAATACAACTTCATCTGAGATTGCTGTCCAAGCTATACAGATTATAGACTCAGATAATACAAACTTAATTAATAATACTATAAAATATACTAATAATACTCGGAATACTGGAGAAAATGGCTATAGTACTGGTTTAGAGATAATTTCTTCAAATTATGTAAATCTTACTAAAAATATAATTATCCAGAATTTTGGGGGTCCTGAAAGTTCTTGGGGATTTTCTCTAAGTGGGTCTCATGCAATTATAACTGAAAATAATTTTACAAATAATTTTAATAGAGGCACAGTGAGTTTTGCAGATGTTAGAGTTACTTCTGGAACAAATAATAGTTTTATAAACTGCAGTTTTGATTCTGAAAGTGTTTCCTCAGGAGAACTATCAAGAAAATGGTATTATCGTGCTCACACAGAAGATGTTGCTGGAACAGATATTGATAATGCAACAGTTGATTTATACAATGGTATTGATACAAGTCCTTATATCAGTTTAACAACAAATGCATCTGGTTGGACAAATATTACTAATATAATTGATTATGTTAATACTGGAGGAACTAAGACATATTATGATACTAGTGTTATCGCTGCAAATTATAATTTAACTCTTTGGGATGACCACATCTATAATGTAACTGATGAGCAGAATAATCTTAATGATAGTTTTATTTTAGATATTGATATTACTCCTCCTGTGATGGGAGGTTACTTAGTTAGTATGTCTACTGGAACTGCAGATAATTCTTATGTTGTCGTAATTAATTGGACAACTGATGACCCAAGTAATTCAAGTGTGATTTATTGGGGG
>Ga0233431_1004509_pt1 | contig 14843 bp, 10 predicted proteins | sample SI_118_April2016_FD_179867 | JGI IMG/M metagenome (GOLD analysis project Ga0233431, IMG submission 179867) | Seawater microbial communities from Saanich Inlet, British Columbia, Canada - SI_118_April2016_200_MG | ecosystem: Environmental > Aquatic > Marine > Inlet | place: Canada: British...
CCGGAGAATGCTCAGCGAATTGAATTCGCTACATATATTACCGGGCATGGTGGCGGATGTGATAATGGTAACTGTGCCGAATTTTGCAATTCAAAACATATGTTCGAAGTGAATGGCGGTGTTGGAAATTTCGAAAAATCTCATCCTGAGGCAAGTTTATTAACCGATTGCATGGAACTTGAAAGTATCAGTGAAGGGGTGATTCCCAATCAATGGGGTACATGGGGATACGGTCGTGCCGGCTGGTGTCCTGGTCTTGATGTTGAACCATTCATTGTTGATATTACAGACTATATAATGCCAGGTGAAGAAAATATAATGACATATGATGCTTGCTGGGTACCCTGGGGCACCGAATGCTCAGAAGATTGGCCGGTACCTATTGATTGCGGTGGTGGATATCAGGCAGAAATTATTATGTCGTCGTATATAATCATTTGGTATTAATCTCTATCAGATCCACCTTCTCAGGGAAATACCTTTAAAACAATTTAATCTTACTTGTATTAATTCAGGAATTCAGAAAGTGCCTGCTCGAGGAGATGCAACTCTTTGATGGTATTGTAAGGCTGCATCGAAATTCTTATAACAGTATTGCCATTCCAATCAAACACTGGGACTTCAATCCTATAATTTGAAAATAAAAAGGTTTTGACTATCTCAGGATCAGTGTTATCCGGTAAAATAAAACTAGCCATCTGACCCTGCCATTTTGAGGATGCTGTCGTCAGCGTTTTAATATCCAATTTCGAGCACATTTTTTCCTGAAATTGTCGCAGTTGTTCACGAGATTTTGATATTATATTTTCCCAGCTCAAACTTTTCAAATATTCGATTGTAAATGGGATCGTCAGAAAGACTGACATATCCCGTGTGCCCTGCCATTGATGATAATCAAGATATCGAGATTTCCCGGGCATATCACTCTCCCAACCCCAACTCACCACAAGGGGATCTATCAAATCCTGAAATTCCTTTTTTACATATAAGAATGATACTCCCTTTGGTGCACACATCCATTTATGACATGCCCCGGAGTAAATATCTGGATCAATATCCATTATATTCAAAGGGATTTGACCTGGAGCATGTGCGCCGTCAATAATGGTCATAATCTTTTTTTCCTTCGCCCTCCTGCAGAGTTCTTTGATTGGAAATATTAATGCCGTTTGGCTGGTTATATGGCTTATGAACAGAATTTTTGTTCTATCCGTAACCTTTGACCAGATGCGCTCAATAAAATCCTCCTCTGTGGAAACCGGGACTGGAATATCAACGGCAATAAACTCTGTATGATTTTTCCCGCAGAAATATTTCCAGGTTCTGTTCATCGCACCATATTCATGATTTGTAGAAAGAATTTCATCTCCATATGAAAGTTGGAGGCTTCTTACAACAGCGTTGATTGCTGTTGTGGGATTGGGAAACAGTACTAGGTCATCCCCGTCACAACCTACATAATTCCCAAGAGATCTTCTTGATTCATCAAGCCGATGTTCAAGATCGGATGCTAAAAATTCAATGGGCTGCCATTCAAGTAATTTCTGTAAGCGGACTAATTCGTTCAATACTGCTTTGGGACAAGCACCAAATGAACCATGATTTAGATAGACTACATCAGGGTTAATATTGAATAATGATTTTATTTCCATTGTCATTTATTAATACAAACCCCGGAATCACCCGGGGTTCGTTGTAGAATTTTACAATAGTATAGATTTGTGCAAATTAGTATATTGATTTAGTACCCAAATACTTCTTCAAGAGGGAGTATCTGTACTTCACCATATTTTGCTAATGAAGCCATATTCATTTCCTCAATATTTCCAATAACCATGATATGATAGATTCTATCTTTCACGTATTCATTGTGGAATTTTTTAACATCATCCATACTGAGATCATTGATTTTGGAGTACACATCTTTCCGAATATCATAATCCAATCCATGTTTCTCAGCTGAGATAAAATTAAACAGGATGCTTGCCTTTGTAACTCGATCAGTTTCAAGTTTTTTCTTTACGGCATCCTGAGAAGATTCAAAAGAAATCTGAGATTCAGGCAATTCATTTAACAATTCAAACATGGCGTCCATTGCCTCTGGTAATTTGTCTACCTGGGTACCAACATATGCCATCACATAATGGGAATCTTCCAATTTATCCGGGCTGGAATAACTAGCAAATACGGAATAAGCCAATGCTTTTGCTTCCCTGATGGTCTGAAAAACAATCGATGCCATACTTCCGCCATAATAATTATTAAATAATGTACGCTCAGGGGACAGTTCAGCATTGTACTTCTCACCCTTTGATAGCAAAATTACCTCTGCCTGTTTCATATCGTGGTTGACAACATAAATACGATTCTTTTTCATATCTAATTCAGGGAATACCTGAGGTTCAGGAACAGGTTTCATTTGTGCAGGAATATTATGGTACAGTCTAAGCATAGATTCAATTTTTGATAATTTAGCCGGACCATAATACATGACACTATGTTCAAACTCATTCAATTGATTGATTTGGGAAATCAATACTTCCGGTTTCAAATCATTTAATTCCTCACTGGAAAGTATATTTGTAAATGAAGAATTTCTACCATATTTGCCATAATTAAATAATCCAGACCATAATATTGTCCTTTTGGATAATTTCCTATCATCCCTGATTTTCAGAATATCTTTCTTGAGGTTTTCAAGGGCCATTTCATTGGGTCTAGCATCGGCCAGAAGCTTTTCAAACAGAATCATTCCTTTTTCCAGGTTTTCCTGAAGGCCTGCTAATCGAACCCATATTTGATCATTTGAGTTGCTCACAGAATATGAACATCCAACTTTATAGAACTCTTCCTGAACTTCAGCAGGTGACAGATCACCGGTGCCTAGATATTCCAGATAATCTAATGCTAAACCTATAGTTGGGTCATTATCCGAACCCATCTGGAATACATAATACAACCTGAAAAGATCATTTTCCTTATTTTCAACATGTAATATTCTTACATCGTCATTCAGTTTTGATTTTTGAATATCATTTTCATAGTCAAGAAATATAGGGGCAACTTCCATTACATCTGCTGACATTATTGAATCTGCAAATGGTGATATATTATCTCTTTCAATATCTAAAGGTGTAATCTCTGGTTTTACTACTTTTTGAACATTTTTATCATCGCCAATTTTCTTATAAACGGCAACATAATTTTCCTTGAAAGCTCTACGGGCATAATCAATAATATCTTGCTTTTTTATTTTGGCATATCTTTCATGTTTGTTAACCGTTTTTTCCCATGGAATCCATGAAACAAATGATTCAATAAATGAATGAGCCCGATTCCAATTGCTTTCGTATCCATTTAATTCTTTCAGTTTTATTTCATTTCGTACGGCATCGAGCAGCCAATCAGGAAATTCACCATTTTTTACCAATTCAATTTGTGATAGCAATAGGTCTTTCACCTCTTCAAGGGTTTGACCTTCACGAGGTCGTCCTGCCAGAGTATAGACAGAGTAATCTCTAAAAATCTGAGGATATGCCCATGCTCCGAGTACTTTTTGCTCCTGATTCAAATTCAAATCGATAAGACCGGCTGTACCGTTACTTATTATCCCTTCAGTTAATACAAGGAGATCTGCATCCCCAGAGTCTGACCCGCCTAAGCGGAAACCAATTGTTACGCTCTCTGCGTCGGGTCCAAATACTTCATGGACGATTGGAGATGTAATTGGATCTTCAACAGGGGGAATAAATTCAGGTACAGGTTTGGATTCCCATTTCCCAAGAGTTTCATTTATTAATTCAATTACGGTATCCGGATCAAAATCACCAGATAAACTGACTGCCATATTATTTGGCACATAATTTTTGTGATAATACTCTAATACTTTTGTAAGGGATGGATTTTTAAGATGTTCGACACTGCCAAGAGTAGTTTGTGTTCCATAAGGATGCTTTTTGAACAGTTCTCTTCCCATGAGATCATCCACTTTGCTGTTATCTCTGTCAAGAGAGCGATTTTTCTCTTCATAAACGGTTTCAAGTTCGGTATGGAATAAACGCATGACAGGATTTCTGAATCTTTCTGCTTCAAGCTTTAACCAGTTGCTAATTTGATTTGCAGGAATATCATTTATATATACTGTCTGCTCCACCCATGTATATGCATTTGTACCTTTTGCGCCCATAGCTGTGACCATTTTTGTATATTCATTTGGGATTGCCAATTGAGCGGCGATACCGGAAATACTGTCAATTTCATGATATATCTGTACTCTCTTCAGGGAATCAGTTGTCACATAATGTTCATCGTATAGTGCGATAATTTTCTCTAATTCTATTTCTTCTTTTTGCCAGTCAGCTGAACCATATTGATCAGTTCCTTTGAATAACATATGTTCAAGATAATGTGCCAACCCGGTAGCATCTGCAGGATCGTGTTTATGACCTGCTCTGACTGCGATAACAGTCTGAATTCTCGGTTCATCACGATTTACCGTTAAAAAAACTGTTAATCCGTTTTCCAATGTATATATTCTCCCGTTTACAGGATCACCTTTAACCGTTTTATAGGGGCGGGAATTTTCGGTTGATCCAGATGGAGGAATACAGGCTGTGATAGCAAGTAGTGTTATTGTAAAAATTGTGAGAAATATTTTCAATTTATATTTCATGGGAGTATTCTCCATATTAAAAGGTAATTAATTATAAACCTGGATTTACCAAGTTTTTAACTTAAAACAGGATTGTGGATTTCTATCCTGAAAAATTGTTTGAATTTGTGACAGTGAAATTCTAATTAGGGCTGATTATATTTTAAAAAGTTTCTGAATATATAATTTTTAATTCGCGGTTGGCGTAATCTGCATCTTCTACATTTTTAGTAATATTGTTGTAATCTAATTCAAGCATGAGATTTGGAGTAACAGCCCATCGAACACCTGCATTCAGATAGCCGTTTCCTTTCCCAAATGAAATATCTTCCAAATTATTATCATTGTCGTTAAAAGCTGCATCATATTCCAGAAGCAGGGAAAAACTCCGGTTCAATTCTTTGTCAAAACCAAAGAAAAAATCAATATCTTTATCTCCATCCTTGCCTTCTGTAAGATTTTTTGCAATACCAATATGAAACCCCAGGTTGCCTAGGGCATTCCAGTTTTTGCTGGCGACAACAAATGCCCCCCATGCTTTCCGGTCGTATCTTTCAACCAATTCAGATTCTGAATCTTCTTCAATGGAATACTCATGGTATTCCCCTCTCCCCTGTGTATCCAACCCGACAACTACAGCTGGCCACTGGGTGGTTTCTTCATATGCACGGTATTTGATTTGAACTTCAGGATAGGTTTTATTCACATTCATCTTTTCATCACCAATAAATTTGTGCATACCATATGATAGACCAATCATGAAATGATTTGTCAATCCGATTTCAATTTTTGGTAGGATTCCACCGTTTTTTTGAAGAAGAAATTCCGAGGTGAATGTGCCTTTGGGGAGTGTCCCTGCTGTTGGTGCGGAGACCAGATATAGAGGCGGATAAGGCTGTTCTTTCTGTGTAAATCCTATACTGGAAAAAACAATTAATATGAGACCTGTTATTATTTTATACTTCAAGATTATCTCCCGTAAAATTAATTTTCTGTTTTTGCAATGTTTGAAATTTATTCCCTAATTCTGTGTCATGCCCAGTAATTCTGAAGATGCTTTTCCAAGGAATCTTGCCTGGGACCGATATAAACTGCCTCAGTTGGTAGATATTTATGTGAATATTTACGCATTAATGAACGCGGAAATAACTGTCAATAAAATGTGTTTAAATTATAACTCAACCAGTTAGTGAAATTACCTCTCGCTACTGACAGGTTGATTAACCAGTGGGTTAAAACGGAGCATGACTGGCCGGTGATCAGAGATATTGGCTTCATAAATATCATAACTCCCCAAATAATCTTCAACCATTAGAGTTTGTACATCAAACTGAGCATTGGAGGGTAACAATTGTTCAGACACCAAAATATGATCAAGAAAACTCACATAGGGTTCTTTTGGGTAAGATGCCATTGAGAGATCATGGGTGATTCTCCATGTTGGAAAATGAAATCTGTCATCATTTAAAAAAGGATGAAAGCAATGGGCATTGTCTTCATCTTTGAGGTCATCATTCCAATCTCCTAGAACAATAAAATTTCCAAATCCTTTGTCCATCTCATCACTAATGTACTGCTGCAACATACGCACAGCTCCCTGTCGTCTTAACAAACCTGAATCACAGCATTTCATATGGAGGTTAAGAATTGAAATGGGTATCCATGAATTGTGACTGTAGAGCATAAAATCCCCTCTGATGGGAGGTCGGCCGGCATAATTATAATCATCATCAGCAAATGGTTCAGTCTGTCGTATAAATTTGACCTGATCAGTTTTGTACACTATGGCTTGATCCATAAATGATGATTGTTTCGAAATTATATAACTGTATTGTGGCAGCTCAGTCATCAATTTGCTAAACCAGCCTTGATACCTGATTTCCTGGAAGGCATAAATATCTGCATCCAGATCATTTATCGCCTCTGACAGCATAGATATCGTTGAATCGTTATTTGCCGGAAACATCTCACAATTCCAGGTGACAACTTCCAACATGTCAGGTTGATTAATAGAAGGAATTGCATAATCATTTCTCTCAAATTTTGTTTTTACCGGTAAAGGTATTCCTAGTTTTGAAGTATTTGCATACCAGTCATTATCAGCATATAATTCATCAAGGGAATTTGTAACCGCATCTTCAATCCATTGATAAACAACTGGATCTGGTGTGAAATCATCAGCAAGAAGAGTTTGGGAAACCCGACCATCGATGACTGTTTCATATCCAATAAATATGTGAGATTCAGGATGGATTATTAATTTTATGTGACCAAATTCAGTACCACCACCATAATTTTGAAATACGTATACATGACTGTATGGATCATACCACGGAAGAGGATAACCCTTTGAATTGCCACCAGTGACGATAATATCGGCTCCGTGGGCATAGTGACCCATTTGTAATGCAGATAGAGGTGACTCCGGCGCTTGCCAGCCAGTATCCAGGCTATCTAAAAAGAGTTCATATTCTTCTTCCCGATCCCATGGCACTCCATTACTGGAAAGAATAATAATGACGTCTGCACCATTTTTTTTCATCTCGGGTATCCAATATTTCATGGCGGCAACTTCGCGGCCAAAATCAATCCCAATAATATTTTCTTGTAGGGTCTGATCCTCTATTGCTGAGGCAATAACTCCAAGTATACCGACTTTCACGCCCTGTAATTCCTTGATGATGTATGGCTTAATCAAGTCATCGGATAATGGGCAATTATCACATTCGATATTACTTCCCAGAAAAGGAAACTTTGCCTGCTTTGCCCTATTGACCACGGCCTGTTGACCAAGTATGAAATCATAACTTCCTGGAGTGAGGGCATCATATTTCATTTTATTCATCCATTCAATGACGGTTCTTCCACTATCTGCCAAACCCATTGGATGGCCTTGATAAAAATTCCCGCCATCCAATAGTAACAAGCCTTCTTCATTTTTTATATCTGCGCGCAGGTCTTCAACATATTTGTACATGGCGGACATACCCAGAATACTTGGTGGGTATTCAGGATTCATAAATCCAGCAGTCTGCTTACCGAGCACACCATGCAAATCATTGGTTGTAACGAGGTTTATAACGATAGGACTGCTGTCATCAGCTGTAAGAAAACTGAAACAGGAGATAAATATTAGAAATATAATCTTTGTTTTCATTGAAAATCACCATTTATTAATTAGCAAAATTAATACGAATGATGAGAGTTCATGTTATAAAAATGGATAAAAATTGCAGAATTGTATTTGATCATCAAATTAGAATGCCAAGATCCATTTTTGATAATTGCTGAATAGCTTTAGAAAGAATATTATTCTGTTTTTGATCATGGTTTTTGCATGGAGCAATTTTAAATGTATGGTTTAAATTCCCCACTGTTAGCGAATAGTTGTGAATTTCTATGAATTCACATGTAAATTTTGCATCAAAAAATTAGAGATATTTAAATGCTAAATAGCTTGCAAAAGAAGATGAAGGATGCGATGAAAAGCAGGAATAAAGCGGCGGTTACTGCTTATCGAAATATCATCGCAAAAATTAAAGCTGCCCAAATCGATTCTGGTAAAACCCTTAACGATGAAGAATGCCTCAAAATTCTTATGGGATATGTGAAACAACTCAAGGATTCAATTGATCAATTTAATAAGGCAGGTAGAGCCGATCTTGCTGACGTTGAGTCATATGAACTGAGTCTTATGGATGAATATTTGCCTGAACAACTATCTGAGGATGAAATCAGAAATTTGGTTAAAGGGGTAATAAAAGAAACTGGGGCCGAATCAATGAAAGATATGGGCAGGGTTATGTCCGCAGTTATGAAAGCTATTGCCGGTAAAGGCGATGGGAAGCTGGCTCAAAAAATTGTAAGGGAGTTATTATAATGCCTGATATAACAGGGTTTAGTGTAGTTGATTTGCTGATTGCTGTCCTGCTACTCTTTTTCATTTTTAAGGGAATGCGTAACGGTTTTATGAAAGAGATTGGTAAAATCCTCGCATTAATCGCCGGGTTTATGTGCGCAAATCATTTCGCCGGTTTTGTTAATGAAAATATCTTTAACTGGATTGTTGATGACTCTGCCAGGTCAATTACTAGCTATCTTGTATTATTCTTTTCAGCAGCGCTAGTTGTAAGTCTTATTGTAAGAACCCTTCAGAAACTCTTTGAATTCATGCTGCTTGGATGGCTGAACAAAATCCTCGGTATTCTACTGGGATTCCTAAAGGGGTTTATGATAATCGCCTTGGTTATATTTGTTCTTGAAGCGGTTCCTGCATCAAACGAATTACACAATCGAATGACCTCGGATTCACCATTGTATAGCATGTGTAATGGCTTAAAAAATTGGGTGATTGAAAATAGTACTTTTGGTGATTCCATACAGGGAATACAGGATAAAGTTAAAAAGAATACTGACCCGGATAAATATAAAGCTATAAAAGATCATTTATCCCAGTGAGATAAATTATCTTTATCGAATTGGACTAACATGTAACCTCTGAGTCCATTCTTCCTTTGGTGGAATAAAGGATATTGGTTGTAAATACTCTCATATTCTTTTAGTTTAAACATTATTAATCAATAAAAATTTAGTATCGCTTCAATTTAATATGCAATTATCTGAAAATTTGTTAAATGAACTTGGATTTTTTGTCATCCAAAAATGGTTGGCTGAACGTATCCATTGCAATAGAACATTGGAGAATCTTGATAATATTTCCCCTGAATCATTTCGTCCTGAAGCACTGAACTTACTCAATCTTACAGAAGACATCGTACGATCTTTTGAACGCAAAGAAGCTATCCCTATGGGTGATTTTCCCGATGTGAGCGAATGGATTAGCAAGTTAAATATCGAAGGGCATATTATCAAACCTGATGAGTTCAAAGATTTAATAAGAATTTTAGAACTGGGCAGATTATTGCATAATACCGTCAAAGAGGATGGGTTCCCTAATTGGCAGCAATACAAAGAAATATTTTTAGATCTTCCTGAAGGTGAAAAGAGAATACATTCCGTATTTGATGATGACTATAAAATCAAATCCTCAGCAAGTAGCGAATTATCCAGTATCCGAAAAAAAATTCGTTATACAGAAGCAGCTATACAAAAGCGGATGGATTCCTTATTTCAGGAATCCTTAAAAAATAAATGGCTTCAGGATGATAGAATTGTCTGGCGCGATGGCAGATTGGTTCTACCGATGTCAGCTTCTCATAAACGAAAAATTAGCGGGATCGTTCAGGGAAGATCGGCCACCGGACAGACTATTTTTATTGAACCGATGGAGATAGTTGAAAGAAGCAATGAACTGATGGAATTGAAGTCGGATGAAATTGCTGAGATCAATCGCATTCTCAGGGAGTTATCAGGTTTCTTTCGACAATATTCGGATGCTATCCGTGATAGTTTTGCCATTTTGGTCAAGTTTGATCTTCATTATACATTTGGTAGACTTGCAGATACCCTGCGCTGTGTACGTCCTGAATTCCATGAAAAGGGAAGCCTGGATATTCAGAATGGTCGTTATCCCATATTAGAGTTAACCGGGAAAGATGTAATCCCATTATCATTATCATTAGAACAAAATGCTCGAATTTTATTATTATCGGGACCAAATGCCGGTGGTAAAACTGTCGTGTTAAAAACGATTGGTTTATTCTCCATTATGGCCCAGTCAGGGATGTTTTTACCGGCTGATGTTGCGGAGATTCCTTTCTTTAAAAATATAATTGCCGATATCGGGGATCAGCAATCCGTAGAGGATGACTTGTCAACATTTTCTGCTCACATTCAAAATTTAAAAACTGTGGTAGATTATGCTGATCAAAATACATTAGTGTTGCTAGATGAATTGGGGACTGGGACCGATCCGGATGCAGGTGCGGCAATTTCGCAGGCATTGTTAGAACATTTACAGAAAAAGAAATCTTGTTTAATTGCGACAACACATCTGGGTCAGTTGAAGCTTTGGGCTCATGAATCTGAAGGGATTATAAATGGCGGGATGCGCTTTGACCCGGATGAGTTGGCACCTACTTATGAATTAAATGTCGGACAGCCCGGGGCCAGTTATGCAATTGAAATTTCCAATCGCATGGGTCTCTCACCTCATATCATAGAACGTGCCCAAACCCTCTTGGGAAGGTCATCTGTTGCACTTGAAGACTTGTTAAATAAATTAGAGGTAGAGCGTCTATCCGCATCCAGGCTTTCAAAGGAAATGAAAACCAGATCGCAAAAACTTACTTTTAAGGAAAAAGAAGTTGAGAGGCTGGAGATTGAAATAAAACGTATCCGGAAGAAAGCCAATCAGGAAGCAAGGAAAGAGGCTGAGCAATTGATATTGGAAACGCGTCGGAGCATGGAAAATATTGTCAGTAAAATCCGCAATACTCAAGCCGATAAAGATATTATCCGAAAATCGAGAAGTCACCTGGAAAACCAGTTGAACCGATTCAAAAAACAAGAAAAAAAGCAGGAAGAGCCAATAGCTAATCAACTATCATGGCGTCAAGCAAGCAAAGATTTGAAGGTCTATGTTCCCCATCTGGATTCAAATGGAGTGATTATTTGTCCACCGGGGAAAAATGGTAAAACGACTATTTTGATAAATAATATACGTATGACTCTGCATATTTCGAAATTGCAAGCAGCTGAAATATCAAAACATATTCCAAAATCCGATAAAATCAAAACCGGCATCTATGATGTTTCCAGGCCGGAAAGTATGCAACTGGATTTAAGGGGGAAGCGAGTCCATGAAGCACTTACTGAATTGGCTTCCTTTCTGGATGGCGTTCTCATTGCAAGTTTGCCGACAGCCCATATACTCCACGGCAAGGGAACAGGCGCTCTTCAGGAGGCAGTAAAAGATTATTTAAAGGATCAATCATTTATTAAATCATTCGAATTTGCCAGACCCGATCAGGGTGGCGCTGGTATTACAATTGTTCAGTTTAAATAACATGAAGGCAGGATGAATTTGAATTTACAGATAACTTACTTCTAAGATATAACAATGGCAAAAATTTCTGAATATACTATTGAACAGGTTCGCAGTCATGCGGATATTGTAGATGTGGTTTCTGAATTTGTCGATCTAAAGAAAAAAGGTCGCAATTTTTTTGGTCTCTGTCCTTTCCATGGTGAGAAAACAGCCTCATTTTCAGTGAGCCAGGAAAAACAGATATATCATTGTTTTGGCTGTGGTGCCGGGGGTGGTTCTATCCATTTTATTATGGAAATTGAAAAACTGGAATTTGTTGATGCCATCAAATATTTGGCCGATAAACTGGGTCTCGCCATCCAGTTCGATCAACAGTCGCGGGGAAGGCAACTCATTTCTCAATTGGAGGAAATCCACCAAATTGCCGTTGACCATTTCCAGTCCAATCTCACATCCCGTGAAGGTAAGTTGGTCCTTGCCCATCTTCAAAAACGTGGATTAAATGCATCTACTATAGAAAAATTTAAATTGGGATATAGTGATTCTGGATGGCAGTCCTTGCTTAATCGTGTAAGAAAGGAAGATTTCTCGCCTGAAGCGCTTCTGCAATGTGGTTTATTTATCCAATCTGAAAAAGGGCATTTCGACCGTTTTCGAAGTCGAATCATGTTTCCAATCCAAAATGCCATGGGAAAAATTGTTGCTTTTGCCGGCAGGGTACACAATTCTGATGACCCGGCAAAATATGTAAATTCACCTGAGACACCATTGTATTATAAAAGCAAAATGCTATTTGGATTATGGGCTGTGAAGCAGAGATTGAGAGAATATGATTCCATAATTATTGTTGAGGGATATTTGGATTTTCTTCAGTTGTATCAAGCCGGTATTGATAATGTGGTTGCCATTTCGGGAACTGCCTTTACAGATGATCACTCCCGTGAATTGCGGAAATATACCAATAAAGTAATCCTGGCTTATGACGGTGACAGCGCCGGGCGGAAAGCAGCTATACGAGCTGGTTATCTGCTGCTAAGAAATGATCTTGATCCAAAAATAGTCAAGATGCCGGTGGGAGTTGATCCTGATGATTGGGTCAAATCAGATGGCCCTGATCCTTTTAAAGATGCAGTTAACAAATCTGCCGGACTTATCGAATTTCATGCTGGGGAGTTTTCTGATGATATGAATAACCCCGTTGAAAAAACCCGTTTTGCAAAAACAGTATTGCAGGAAATAATCCAGATTCCTGATGAAATTACCAAACAAGTTTATATTCAGCATTTATCTTCCATCAACCAGATTCCAGAACAAGCATTATATAAATCTATTGAGCAGATGAGTAAATCCAGATTTCAAAGAGGAAAGGTAGTCACAAAGGGGAAAAGCGAATCAGAAAATATTGCCGATAAAGGGTCATCACATCAATTGCTGGAGGACGAAATAATATTATTATGTTTATCTAACGATGAGCAGATTCGAAATCTTATCAAAGAGAATCTCATCCTACCATGGTTCAGATCTGAGAACGCCGCTCAATTATTCACGGCCTTACTAAATCATTGGAATAGAGGTGTAGCACCTGAACCTGCTTCAATTATGGATGGGATTGAAAGTGATTTACTCCGTCGAAAATTTTCAACGCTTATCTACCGTATTGATGAGTTTACACCAACTATGGAACATACAGTTGATTGTTTGTACCGCATGGAGGATCGTTTTTTGAAAAGAAAGCAGAATCAAATACGGACGCAACTGAGAGATGCTGAAACAAATAAAGAAAATATTACCGAACTCATTGTCGAAATTGAAGGGATTCATCAGGCAAGAAAGTCATTACAGACAAAATATCGTACTCTGGATGATTAAATAAATATTGTCTTAATATGAATGATTTTGATATTGTTTATTCTTTGCATGTAAATTTCCGCCCCTGATAGAATGGTGAACTGGAAGATTGAGATTTAGAATATAAATAGGGATGAGATATTCCTGACTTACTCTGATCATTCACCAGTTTATTAAAACGAAATAATTATCATTTTGCTAATTATTATTTTTGCTTTCTGTCCGGTTAGTCGGGCCCTTAGCTCAGTTGGTTAGAGCAGTGGACTCATAATCCATTGGTCCGGGGTTCAAGTCCCTGAGGGCCCACACAAATAAGCCCCTGTTAATAGTAATGTTAATAGGGGCTTTTCTTTAATTTTTAGACACTCCGAAAACACCCTGATATGGCCAATTCCGGCCATTTCATGACAATTTATGTCACTTTTTTGTGTAGTGTTTTGTGTAGTGTCCTAAAAAATAGGAGGGAAGGTCAGTGTATAAGGGAATCGAAATAAATTGATCATTTCTCATGATAAATCAAATTCGGTATGATCGTAATTATCTGGATTACCTTGTCTGTTGCTTAGTCCCATATTATTTTTTTCCTGACATGCCCCAACCATAATCACCATAGCGATCATTTAAATAAATAATTCCATCATTGTCAGCATTCGGTCCTAAATATCCTATTACATTTCCATGTGAGTTATTAATATTTAAAAGACCACCATCTTTGTCTCCAGTTCCAAGATAGGATGTCTCTTTGCCATCTGAATTATAGGTTCTAAGATACCCACCATCTTTGTCTCCAGTTCCAAGATAGGATGTTTGATTACCATCTGAATTAAAGGTTCTTAGGTAACCACCTATATCATTACCACTAATTTCAGATGCCTTTTTTTCATCTGAATTGAAGATTGTCAAAAAACCACCGAACTTATCACCGCTAACAACGGATGTTTTTTTATTATCTGAGTTAAATGTTGTTAGAAAACCACCGTATTTATCACTACTAAGGACGGATGCCTTTTTACCATTTGCATTATACAATGCTAGAACACCACCACCCATTTCGTTTATCCCAAGAAAGGTAATATCCTTATGTTCAGAGTTATAGATTTCAATATAACCACCAGTGGAATCACTGCCAATAACAGTCGTCTCAATAAAGTTTGTGTTGAGGATCGAAAGATATCCCCCTCCGTTAGAGACACTACTCTGTACGGATATTGGAATACCTTTAAGGTTGTAGATTGTAAATTGTCCCCGACCATTATTATTTCCAAGAGAACATGTCCTGATGCCTGGACTTCCTACAAAAAACTGGACACTCAAAGAAGTCATGCTGCTTTTTTGTTTAGTTGATTTCTGTATTTCATGAGAAAATCCCACGGTGACAAATTTCCCAAAGTCGAA
>Ga0233431_1004511_pt1 | contig 14838 bp, 16 predicted proteins | sample SI_118_April2016_FD_179867 | JGI IMG/M metagenome (GOLD analysis project Ga0233431, IMG submission 179867) | Seawater microbial communities from Saanich Inlet, British Columbia, Canada - SI_118_April2016_200_MG | ecosystem: Environmental > Aquatic > Marine > Inlet | place: Canada: British...
GCTAGTGCATATCAAAGAGAGATGGTTAGGTCCTCTGGTGTAACAGAAGGATTTAGCCAAATGCAAATGGGAGATTTACTAAACTTTGTTTGGGGCACAGAAAGAATGTCTGACTTTCATCAAAATGTAGAAGGAGCATTAGAATACACTAGAAGAAGATTATCTGGTGAAGATAATCCAATTCAAAGAGAAGAATTACTTTCTTATGCAGTAGGAAATCTACTAGCACATAGACATGGAAAGCTAGATTTCAACTAAAAATATACATTATTTTTAATCTTGCTTCTCAGCAAGAACTAAACTTTTATTTTTCTTAATGCATCTAATGCTTGAAGCATATCTTCTTCTTTAACATAAACTAAAATATCAGGCATACTAAAGATGATGTCAACAACATTAATATCCATTGTAGCTAATTCAGCAGAGATTCTAGAAACGATACCCTTAACAAAAGTAATATCTTTTTGAAATTGTAACCGAACTTCAGACAATCCTTTATTTACAGAAATCAAATCTTCTTTCTCAAAGAGAGATAACTTCTCTTCAATATTTTTTTGATTTACTAATAAAGTAACTTGCTCCTTAGCTTTAATAATCCTTAGATTCTTTTTCAACAAACTATCTTTTAGATAATCATCACAAACCTTGTCAAAGACAGAATCTTTTAAAATAATTCTAGCAACATTATCTTTTGAAGTAAGTAACATCTTTGAAAAGATCTCTTTCTCTTCTTCATACTTCTCTTCAGCGAAATGTCCCAGATCATATCTTCTAATTGCACTAATTACACCATCAACAGGGTAAGTTAAGTGATATCTCTTAATTAAAAACTTGGCTAATCCACGTAAATTAATGATATCTCTGTTCAAAGATTTCTGTATAGAAATGTGTTGATTAATTAATTTTGCAACTTCTTGGTTTATACTGCTCATAGAAAAAGAGAATTAAATAAAAGTATAAAAACTTAACTATTTTAGGTCTATTTTCCTTCAATAACATAGACTTTTACAGTGAAAGGATCACCTTTTTGAACAGGCTTAGCAGGAGCAACAACTTTCTCCTTAACTGCAGTTATTTCCCACTCTCTTTCAACTTCATCTCTACCATCATCAATTGATACTTCAATCTTCTTCTTTCCTGCAGAGGTAAAAGTTCTACTTACTGTGTCTGTTCCCTTAACAGATGTTTGCCTTAATCCAAAGTCCCATTCATATACTAGACGGTCTCCATCAGCATCTTTAGCAGTTACATGGAAAACAGTTGGTTCACCGGTCTTAACTACAAATTTGTTTACAGGGATAAAGTCTAATATCTCAGGCTCTACATTAACATTCTTAACTGTAACTTTAACAGGATGCACAACTTCAGTTGAACCATCAGAAGCTACAAAATTTAACCAAATAACTGCCTTCTCACTGTTAAATTTCTTATTCCAATAATTAAAGTTGCTTACAAAGTTATCTAACCATCTCTCACTTCTATTAACCACTGTATTGTGTGGAGCTGTCCATAAGAAAGTTCCGTCTGTAAAAGAAGCACCTTCAGGAGGATTATCTAATTTAATTGTTAAATCATCTTCATCAGGATCAGAAGCTGTTACTTTAAACATAAACTGTTGACCTTCATTAACAACTAGATCATCATCCTGAATATGTAATGATGGATCTCTATTATTCTTCTCAACAGTAATTTGTACTGGTTCAGTTAATCCATTATGTCCATCAGTAGCAGTTACGTAAGTAGTGTAAACACCTTGATCATCATAATCAGTTTGCCATTCTCCAGATTTCCTTTTCAGTGGATCTGTGAAGTAAACTCTTACAATGTCTCCATCTGGATCAATTGCTTCTGTATTTAACTGTGCTAAATCTAATTCTGTAATTGTTAAATCATTTAAAATAGTAAATGCAGGTTTTCTGTTTACATTGTAAACAATAATCTCAGTACTTTCAGTAACACAAAGACTTTCTGAACATGCTGTAACGTCTAAATCAAATGATCTTGATTTTAAGAACATATGTTCTAATCTTAATGTGTTTAAAATATTACTAATCATACCTTTACTTCTTTTAATGTGATCATAACCAGGTAACCAAGTTAAGGTTCTATCTTCAAACTCTGCCCCTTCTGGAAGTCCGTTAAAAGAGAATTCAATTTCATCACCATCTAAATCAATAGCATCAAAAGTGTAAGATAAAGTTTCATCTTCATAAACTCTTAATTCCTCTGGTAATTTTAATACTGGAGATCTATCAACATTTAAGATAGTAATGTCAACATATTTAGTAATAGTAAATTCACCATCAGAACCAACAATAACTAGTTCATAGTTCCCAGAATCTTCATAAGTTGTTTCCCATTCACCTTCTGCATTTAATGGTGCACTGAAAGAATAAATTAAGTCATCTCCATCCAAATCTACATCTGGAAGGTCTAAATAAATTGTTTCTCCCTCATTAACTGTAATAGGTAATAAAGTTAATTTTGGTTTTCGATTGGTTCCCTCAACTTTAATTGTCCATTCTCTAACAACTTCAGTAATTCCGTCTGTAATTACTAACTTAAGAACATGTTCTCCTTCTTGATTATAATCTAAGTAAAAATCACCAGATTCTCTTTGTGAAATTAATTCACCATCATAAGTCCAAGTAATAATTAACTCATCACCGTCACTATCGCCAGTTTCAACAGAGAATTCTAAATCTTCTCCTTCTTTACCATTAACAATAGTGTCTTCTTCAAAAATATCAAAAATAATTGGTGGTTGATTGGTTTTTAATACAGTAACTTCAATTCTGCCCTTAGAATTAAATTCACCATCAGAGAATTCTAAATCAATAACATAAGTTCCTTCATCATCATAATCTGTTTTCCATTCACCATTACTATCAAACGGACCTTCAAAGTTATAATTTAGAGGATCTTCATCAGGATCAACAATTAACTTCTTTAAATCAATAGTTTGTGTTTCTTTAGAACTAATTTTATTTTCCATTAAATATGGAGCTTGATTTCTGTTTTCAACAACCAGACGTACTGTCTGAGTAACTTGATTAACACCATCAGATGCAGTTAAATCAATGTTATATTCACCAGCATCATCATAACCAGTTTGCCACTCTCCAAGTTCATTTAATGGTGTAGAATAATAATAAATAATATTGTCCCCGTCTAAATCAATTGCTTCTGCAGTAATTTGTACAAAGTCTGTTTCCTTAACTGTAAAAGTTTTACTGAGGGCAAGCGATGAGCTAATTAAAACAAAAAGTACAATCATGCTCAGAGCAATAAACCTTAATTTTTTCAGGGCCATTTTAAAAAAAATTTAAAAAAAGGAGTTAGTAAAACTAACTTCCTAAGTATACATCAATAATTTCTGGTGGCATGTTAATATCTCCAACAGTAACTTTGATGTTCTTTGTAACAGTGTCCTTACCATCATAAACTGATACAGTAACTACGTAAGCACCGTGATCAGTAAATGCAGTTTCCCAAACACCGTCGTTTCCAACAGGTTCACTAATAGTAACAATTAACTCATCGTTATCTAAATCAGATACTTCTGGAGTAATTGTAACAGTGTCACCTTCACTTACAGAAATGTCATCTAAATTAGACACTACCGGAAGTTCGTTAACATCGTTAATAGTTAACTTGAAAACTTTTTCTACTTCTAACTCACCGTCAGTTGCTAATACGCTAATTTGGTACTCTCCAGCTGAAGTATGGTCAGTTACAAATGTTCCACTTTTTAATGGTTCAGAAACTTCAACGTTAATTGCATCTCCGTTTGGATCAACAACTTCTGGTTCAAACCGAACAGTTGCACCTTCATTAACACGAATGTTCTTTACACCACTAACAATAGGAGCCACGTTAACTCTTTCAACAATAATCTTAATTTTTTGCTCAGTAGTTAACTTTCCATCAGTTGCTGATAAAGTAACTAGGTACTCTCCAGCATCTCCGTAATTAGTTTTCCACTCGCCCATTTTATTCAATGGTGCACTAAAAGCGTGAGTTACTTCATCATTATCTGGATCTGTAACTTTAGCATTAAGCTTCATTAAGTCATTTTCTTTAACAAAAATTGTTACTAAGTCTTCATTAGATTCTTCACCCAATTCAGGTAGAACAATTTCTTCTTCTATTGCTTCTTCTTCAAGAAGTTCTTCTTCCAAGATCTCTTCCTCTAATAAGTCTTCTTCAATCTGTGCAATTTCATCAATTAAAGAAGTCTCATCTTCAGATACTACTTCGTCCTCTGGAATGTCATATGCTGCGTAATCTAAGCAGCCAACTAAAAATACAAACATAACTAATATAGTTAAGCTCACCACTACTTTTTTCATCGTAAATACCCCCTCGATAAACTATTATGTATGTACTCCAGAATGACAACCCGTATTTAAAGATTTATACACAGGAATGTATATTGTACAGAGGGAGAGTTATTTTCTTAATAGTTCAACTAGTGTTTTACGAGCCCAGCGCAACTTTTTCATTCTATCTTCTGCTGATAAGGTAGGATCATTACTTAATCTATCCCTATAATCTATAATTGCACCTTTAAGATAACCTGGAGTAAGTTCTGGAATTTTTAAACCTTGTTCAGAAGCTGCTAATCTTATCCCGGACTGTGTACAAAGAACTCCATCTTGAGCATGATAAGTTAAAGCCATCTCTAAAGGAATTTCACCATTAGCAGTCTTTTCCCTGCCTTTCTTATAATTAGATAAAGTATAAAGAGCACAACCCGTTAGAATAAAAGGAAAAGAAGAGATTGCACCAACAACAAATTCAGCTGCTTTAATATTATATTCAGCATCAGTAGGAACATCAATAAATTGCTTAGTTATTTCTGTAGTTACAACAACAGCAATTCCAGCATAACCAGCACGAGTTGCAGGATTTGCCCAAGTTGCCTTAAACCAATCTTTAACTCCCTGTATCATTTTATTCGTTAGCTGCTAATTTCAATCCAATTCCCTCAGCAGGTTGAAGAGGTAATTGCTCAACAAGATCTCCTGTTGTATATCTCTTAGAAACTTCAGAAGCAACACCCAACTGTGCTAATTTATCAATTGCTTTATCAAGAGATTCAGGTGTTCCATCAAAATTTTCTTGGAGATAAGGTATAATATTTTGATCATAATATTCTTCAGTAAGCTCAGGAAGATCGAAACCCATATCTCTTGTTCCAATTCTCAAACCAACACCATAACAATTAAGTCTATCACTATGATTATCAGCAAATACAGCCATATCTAAAGGTACATCTTCCCTATCTTCTAACTTTTTTCTGGTTCTGTTTATTGATCGCATTGTTCTTCGAGTAGCAACTGTAGCCACAGCCAATCCTCCAGTTAAAAGAGCAGCTGATAATCCTAAATTAAAATTTCTATAAGGCATATCACCCATCTTGTTAAGAAGATTCACACCCAAACCAACATAAGCTATACCTAACTTAGAGAAAGTGTTGTAATAAATTGCTCTTCCAATATCCTTAATTCCGTTTGTCATACTTTAACCTAATCTAGAACACCTTCAAAACAAGTAAAATGTGGCCCCGCGGGGATTTGAACCCCGGACCTCACGATTTCTTAGCTTGAGCATATCAGTCGTGCGCTCTACCAGGCTAAGCCACGGGGCCGTAAATTAGCAGAAATTAAGGTTATTTAAAAAGGTTACGGCTACAATGTTCTCTTACTCAAATTAATTTGAGATTCTGGTTAATAAGTAAATGAGTAATCCAAGTGGCTGGGTAAAGAGCGCGAAGTTAATCTTAATACAAGAAGTGTATATTATGAGATGGTTCTTTACCACAGAACCAAAAGGTGGATAAAAAATGGTAAATATAGTGGTAGCTGGAATTGGTCATGGTGTTACTGAAGGAGTTCAAGCATATACAACTTTAGAAAACCCAGGTCAGTTATCAGAAATTAGAGAAGAGTTAAAAAGAGCAGGAGTAAATATCAGAGATGTATTAGGATATATCCCTGTACTTAAAGGACAACCCGTTGTAGCGATGATGAATAATCCTTTTACAGGTGTTCAAGAAGATTGTTCTGTAGGAAAGGGAATAATTGGAAACATTACACCTCCCGGAGGGAAGGTTGATGGACTTTACAAAACAATGGCTGAAGCGGGTTTAATGAGTATTGAACAAGCTTATGCAGCCCGTGGATTTGTTGGTGAAGCAGATGAATTAGGTGGACCAAACGCATTTACATTAAAGTTCTTAAATAAAGCTCAAGGATTACCAGATTCAGAAGTTTTAACATCTCCTAACGGTGAAGACCTTTATGTAAATGGAAAATTAGTTAGAAGGTTTGAAAAAAAAGAAGGTGGAAGTATTCTTCAATTAACTCCAATGGATGAAAATATGAATAATTACGATCCATTAACAGAAGTTATAGTTTCTTATGCCATTGGTTTAAATCCATTAGATCAAAAAAGTGGAAAACATACCGCAACTGCTGTGGCCAATATCTGGATTCCAATTAGTGAAGCTGAATTTGGTGAACTAAGTGATATTGTTGGTAGTTTAAGTGTTGATGGAATTTCTACTCTTGAGAGAGTACCGATGGCATCTTTTGGAAATGAATACCACACAACTGTTGCCAATATGGTAGCTACTGCTTTACTACTAGAGTCGCCAGAAGGATATCAAAGATTAACAGGAGAAGAAATGCCAGAAAGTACTCCAAAACCATCGGAGATGGCAGGTTTTAAAGGAACAAAAAGAGTAGAAGACGCATCAATTGAAGAAATGGTTAATGAGTTTAGAAAAACTCTTTAATTTATTTTTTTACTTTTTTCTTTAAGAATAAAATTTATATAGGTTAAAAAAATGGAATTCCACATGGCAAAAAAGAAGGTTCAAGATATTATTAAATTTAGTGGCGATGCTGGTAAATTAGAATCAACTTTCAGATTTAGTGAAACTTTAAAAGATATGAAAGAATCTGTAGCGGACCACTCTTGGCGATTGACGTTAATGACATTTTTAATTTCTGAAGAGCTAGATATGAATCTTGATGTAGGTAAGGCTCTGAAACTTGCTTTAGTGCACGATTTAGCCGAAGCATTTACTGGTGAAATTGATGCCTGGAAAATCATTACTGGTAAAGTAAGTAAGAAAAGTAAATTTGTGAAAGAAAAGAAGGCCATGGATAAGATGACTAAAGGATTACAATTTGGTAACCAAGTTAAATCATTATGGCAAGAATATGAAGATCAAAATTCTAAAGAAGCTAAGTTGGTTCGAGGATTAGACAAAATTGAAGCTTTTCTTTCTATTTATGAAGCTGGACATCAGAACTATAAGAAAAAAGTTTTTCATTCTAATTATGCAGATGAGGCTGTAAACAATTTCCCACAATTAAAACCTTTACTTTCTGATGTTAAAGAGATGTTAAAAAAAGAAATGAAAAAAGGAAAAATTAAATGGGTTGAGTGATAATTAATCCTTTGGTGGGGTATGGGAATGATATGCCGGTTCCTTTGTTTCTGAATGAAAAGCTGTTCTACTTACACTACCTTCAGGAGATTCTGTTCTAAAATAATTTTCAGATTGTCCTATGCCTCTGCTAACAGATCCTTCTCCAGGAACATCAAGGTGTACTCCATCACTTACTTTATGATCAATAAGATCATCTATTTCTCTTGACATTTTTATTTACCTCACTACATCTAAAAACTCAATGAAAACTAAAGAATCAACTGATATAAAAATACAAATCTCAAATTAATTTGAGATAGTGGTTTATAATTCATGAACATACACTTCACTAAATGAGTCAGCCCTTTAAAGAAATTGAATCAGGAACAAGAAATTTGCATGTTGAATTATTAGAAGATGTTCTTGTTCGTTATCATTTTAGTAAATGCCTGGGGGGAGTTCATCCAAAGGTCATAGAATTATCAGGAATTAATTATCGTAACAGTGGAGAGGTGATGTTTCACCCTGGCACCCAAATATTGACTGAGGCAAGAAACTTAGATGCTGTTCTAAAAGGAAAAAAACTTGATTGGCGAGATGATTTTTATACTTTTGTAAAGGGGTTTATTTTCATGAATGAGAAATATACGACAAGACGAACTGACATTGGAACTTATGGGTGTTTTGGACTACTTCACTCTCATGACATAGCTTCTCAATTAAATTGGAAGCCTAACAAACCTACAATATCATCAGAATTTGTTAAAGCTGGCTGGTTTCCTGGTTGTCCTAATCCAAATACCCCTAAAAACACAAAATTTGGTTGTTCCCCCTATAATTATTATGAATGGGAATTTGAAGATGGCAAAACTCTTTCTCAGAAATTTCCATTAGCTTATGGCAAACAAAAAAGTTAATAAAATATATAAAGTAACATCTATATTGGAAAAACAATGAAGAATTTTAAAGACATTAATGTAAAAGAAGTAAAGGAAGACGACTCACCAGTTCATCCTAGGCAAAATATTCTTCTTGATTTAATGTATAAAAAAGAACTTTCATTTAATCAGTTATGGAGAAAACAAGGTAGAAGTAATAACTTTGCTTACCATGTTAAGAAGTTAGAAGAAGAAGGTTTTATCAAAAAAGTTAATGGCAAGTTTAAACTAACAATTAAAGGAAAGAAAAGAGTTGCTTATTTAGAAAGTATGACGGGCAATAGATTGGAACAACCTATTACTGCAGTAATAATGGTCATTCAAGAAAAAGATAAAATTCTTATGCTCAATAGAACAAAAGAACCATTTCATGGATATTGGGGAGTCCATGGTGGGAAACTAAAATCAACTAACTACATTCTCAAACAGGCAGAAGAATCAATCCTAGAAGAAACTGGTTTAACTTGCCAGTTAGAATTGAAAGGATTATTTTCATCAAGAAGTTATCTTAATGAAGAATTATCTTATGGGCATCAATTATTTGTTGTTAAAGCATCTAAGCCTAAAGGTAAACTTCTAGAAAAGACTAAGAAAGGACAAAATAAATGGTTCAAAAAAACCGAGATAAAAAAGTTACATATTCTTCCTAGTGTTAAACATTTATTAGAAATTGTTGAAAGTAAACATTTTAGATGGATTGAAGCCGATAGATTTCAAGAAGATATTATCGAAGATCAATTTAAGAGGACTAAAGTTTTAAGGAACGAGACTATTTAAAACAGCAATTCTGGATGCTTCATGAAAAAAGTAATTTTATCATTTCTTTCCAGCTGTTTTACCTGATATTCCATCTTGGCAGCCTCACTTTTATCAACAACAGAAATCGCGTGCAAGATTTGTTTAAAACGTTTTGCACGCACATACTTACTTCCCTTACCTTCCTTATGTGCTTTCATCCGTTTATCTAAATCGTTAGTTATACCAGTGTATAAAGAATCATCATCACATTCCAGAATGTAAACAAACCAAGTCATTGTTCCCTTAGATTTTGATTATAAAATTCTAATGCTTGTTCTTTAGAATATTCTAAAGTTTTGCCAGCGTCCATATAGACTACTTTTGTTCCCACTTTATCAAAGACTTGTTGATATTCTTTACTTTCGAACATTTCTTTGACTTTAGTTTGAAACTCTAAGTTCTCAAAGATACAATTGTCATCTTTATCTCTTTTAGCAATTCTTTCAATAACCTTGCTAGCATTATCCACAGTGGGAATTATCAGAAAGTCCATCGGATTACTATGACAGAAAGCATTTCCAGGAATATTTTGAATTTGACTAAAACTAAAATCCTCTCCTTTTTTTTCCGCTGATAATCTTTGAAAAATCAAACTTGTAGACAAGGAACGGCTTTGGAAAATATGAATACCAGCCTTTAAGCAAGGTAACAATAATTTCTCATAAAGTATTCTTCTATCAAGAGCATAAGCATCAGCAATAGATTTAGGATGATAATCACGGTTGTTCTTAGAAATTAATTCTTCCCTAATTGTTTTACCAATACTTACAAAAGTTGGTTCGGAAGTTATGATAACATCATAATTGCCAATAATATCATTAACGTTAGGATGATAATTATGTTCTTTCCAAAAGTCGTGAACATCAAAAACTCTTTTTCCATCATTCTTGGACTCTTGAATAAATACATTTAGAAATTCGCTTTTACCAACACCATCCATTCCATCTATAACAATAAACTTGCCCCTTTCCATGCTGCAAAAGAATATTAACTCATTAATAAATTCTTTGATACCACAAAACTTAATAAATAACCTAAACTTTCTAATTAACATGAATCAAATAATCTGTGTTGTTGGTATGACTGGATCTGGTAAGAGTGAAGTAGCTGATGAACTAGTAAGAGAAGGATTCAAATTCGTTCGTTTTGGACAAATCACTTTAGATATTGTTAAAGAACGTGGCTTAGAACCAAGTGAAGAAAATGAAAAGCCAATTAGAGAAGAAGTTAGAAAAGAGCATGGTATGGGCGCATTTGCTACCTTAAACATTCCTAAGTTTGATAAACTACTAGAAGAAGGAAATGTTGTTGCTGATGGATTATATAGCTGGTCAGAATACAAAATTCTTAAAGAGTATTATAAAGAGAGGTTAACAGTAATTGCTGTCTTAGCACCACCAAAATTACGTTATGAACGCTTAGTTAATAGAATTGAAATTGACGATAAAATGAGAAGTCGACCTGCTACTAGAGATCAAGCACAAAATAGAGACTTTGCAGAAATTGAGAATATTGAAAAAGGCGGTCCAATCGCAATGGCTGATTATTATATTATTAACAATGTTCCTAAGAAAGAGCTAATGGAAAGGGTTCATGAATTCTTAAATCAACTTTAAACGCAAGTGTACAAACTAACAAGAATATATCATTAATTAACAATGTTTAAATACTTCTAAGATATACCAAATAGTACAATTGGAGGTGGCCAAATGGAAATAAAACCCCTCATAAAAGAGGATTACCTAGTTCTAGAAGAAGAAGCAACAATATCAGAACTAATTGGAAAACTAAAACAATTTGAAAAACGAACGGCATTAATTTTTAGAAACAAAACGTATCTGGGATTAATTGAAAAAAAGAAGTTACTAAAGTCTAGAATTGACACTAGTAAAGCAAAAATAAAGAGTTTTATTCAAAAAACTCCCATTCTAAGTGAACACGCAGATTTGGTAGAAACAGCATATCTAATGCACCAAAATAACTTAGAATATGTCCCAGTGGAGAGCGATAAGACAATTATTGGTGTGATTAACGCTTTAGATATTCTTAACATGGCTAAAGACTTACCAGAGTTAAAGAAAACTCTTGTAGAAGATGTTAAGTTAGTAAAGCCTAAACCAGTTAACAAAGACGATTCAATATCCGTAGCTATGGGAATTATGTATAAGAATAAAGTGGATCATATCCCATTATATGATAAAGGAAAGTTATATGGAATTATTACCTTCAAAGATATTTTAAGGGGCTACTTAAACTGGTCACCAAAAAGGGATGTATCAGCTAAATTTAATTCGCAAGTTAGTGCTCAGTCTGAGAATCCAAAGATTGATCACCTTCCTGTACATAACTTTAGCACTACAGATAACTTAGAAACTATATCTCCAAAAGAAAATTTGTCTGTTGCTTTAGCACAAATGGCGAAGAAAGGAATATCTGATTTGTTAGTTATGGAAGGTAATGAGTTCAAGGGACTTTTAACAACAAAAAGTTTGTTGAAGAAAATTGGCGGTATTAAAGTACAAAAGAACTTTAACATTAAGTTTAAAGGTTTGAACAAAGTAAGACTCCAATCTTACCAGAAGTATAATCTCCAAAAGATTGCTAGTAATGAAGCCACGAAGTTGCAGAGAAAGATTAAGAACAATATGGACTTAACTATCCACTTAAAAAGTTATGATAAACAAGGTGGAGAACAAAAGTTTACTGTAAATCTTCGTTTAGAATATCCTGGACAGCTCATTACTAGTACACAAGAAGATTGGGACTTAGAAACTGCATTAAGAAAGACATTTAATAACGCCAAGAACTACGCAGATAAAAAGTTCAAAGATTAACATTTTCTTTTTTTTCTTTTTTTGTCACTACCTTTATATATGATCATTGCGTTAATAGTTCTATGATAAATGCAAGAGTTGATTGCCCCTGGAGTTGTTATTAATATTTTCTTAGATTTATCTGTGTTTAAGGTTTCTCAAGGTTATTGGCACTAGATTTACTTCTAAAAAGCACACAACAAAGATTCAAGTGAGGTAAAACTAAAATGAAAATTATAACTAAAGATCCAATAAATGAAACTAAAAATAAACTTTGTATTGTAACAGGGATTCATGGAAACGAAGCGTTTCTGTTTGAATACCTAAAAGATAATCTAAATGAACTAAAGCTAGAAAGCATTGAGATAAAGCTAATCTTAGCTAATCAACTAGCTGCAGAAAGGTCTATCCGTTGTATTGACCAAGATTTAAACCGGTCTTTTAATTCAATTGAAGATAACCATGAAACAAAACTAGCAAAAGCATTACTTAAAACTATAGAAGGCAACTTAATTCTAGATCTTCATACACATACTTCTGAAGAACAATTCTCTTTAGTAAGTAAAGAAAATAAAGAAAAGATGAAAAATTTTATTCAATGTTTGGGTTTTAAGCACAGTATTATTATTCCTAATGAATTAACAAAAAAATCTAGCTTAATTGAGAATTTTAACAATTCAATTTCAATTGAAGTTGGGTCACATAATTCTCAAGAGTCAGTTAATTGTGCAAAGGAAGTAATTAATCAAGCAATTAATTATCTGAATGGTGAAATTAAAAAGAAAGATGTTAAGTTTCTATTAGCAAAAGAATTTGTTTATAACAATGCAGATAAGAAATTAATTACTGATAGCGCAGTTGAGAATTTTGTAAAAATTTGTAAAGATCAATATTTAAATGAAAAAACTGCAGCAGATGAATCCTTTATTCCGGTGTTAGTTTCAAGAAATGTAGAACCTGGAAGAAAAATCTTACTCAAATGTACGGAGGAAAACAAATGAAACAAGAATTTAGTAAATTGCCAACAGAGCAAAAAGTGTTAGCTCTACAAATTTTCAACGAACTGTTGCAAAATGAGCAACAAAAAGCGTTACAGGCGGTTCACGCCCACAATGCTGGATATCGTTTTTGGCGGCACTTCCATAAGTTCAATAATTAGTAAGCCAGAATTAGATGTAGCATTAGATCCTAGTTCTTATGAAGAAATTGCAGATGTAATTGCAAACAATTATGTTAATGCAGCAAGAGAAATCCAACCACAATTAAGTAACGCATTTAGTGAGCAGGAAATTGCATTGTATAAAGAACATGGAATTTTCTATGGCGTTCATGTATCCCCAAAACTGTTAGCATTGGCTGAAGGCCTAGTTGTAAGTCATGAAGACTTACTCCTAGATGGATTTCCAGAACCATACGTCCTACCAAAACAAGATGCAGAAGTTATTGCAGAATATTTTGCAGCATTAAAAGAGCAGAAAGGATTGGACTTAGACATAAGTTCATTAGTTTTAGCGGACACAACAACTCCAGAAGGTTATTCCGGAAAAAGAATTCTCAACCCGGTTAACTTAAATGAGAAACTAAAGAGACTTTCTGAATTAACAACAGATGCAGTAAAAGCTCAAGGTATGGAATGTGATCCATTATACTTTCTTTGTACAGACTCAGATTCTCCAGATCGGATGATGTTAAGTACAGGAAAGAAATCCCTTGATGGAAATCCCCTAACACCCGGCTTAACAATGTGTGGAAGCACTGCAAAAATGGATGGATTTGATTTAACATACATGTATAGGGTTGGATTAATAACGCAAATGTTGTCAAATAACATCATTGGATCAAGAATGCAAGGAAAGTTTTCGCCCTTTACCTTTGTTGGCATGTTAAGTCCATTTGGTTACGTAAATGGAGCAATTCCAACAGGAGAAATGGATGCACTAAGATATGAAGGAAACATGGACATGCAAAAAGAATTCTTGTATCAGTTTGATAAAACCATTGCTAAAATGATCTAAAAACTATTTTTTTCTTTTTTTTCTGATTCATCCATTATTCTTTACTACAACTATATTAATATAAGACCTTAGTCTAACAAAAGTCATGGATCCAAGAATAATCTTAAAAGACTTAGTGGGCATTAATTCTGTAAATCCATTTAGAACTGCTTTAAAAGATGGAATTCGTCATGGAATTGGTAATGAAACTAAAATTGCTAATTATTTAATAGAAGTTCTTGAAAATAATCAATTTACTGTAGAGAAACAAGTTTTTCAAGAAGAAAAAATTGTTGAAACTGACTTTGATAAAGTTGCAGTTGTTCCAAAACGTTTCAATGTTTTAGCAGAAAAAGGTCATGGAACCAAATCAATATTATTCTTTGCTCATATGGACACTGTTGAAGATAAAGAAGGATGGCATACAGATCCTTTTGAAGCAATCACTAAAGTTGTTGATTGTAAAGAAAAGATTTATGGCCTAGGCGCATTTGATATGAAAGCTGGAGTTGCAGCAATATTATCAGCAACCGCACAATTTAATCCAGAAGATTATAAAATTAAGATTGCTTTTGTTTCTGATGAAGAATATTGGTCCTTTGGAACGGAATCCTTGCTAAGAACAAAATTCTTAGATGATGTTGAACTTATCATTGTACCAGAAATTGCTGATGCAGATAAGAAAACGGAATTTCCAAGTATAATCTTAGGAAGAAGAGGAAGAATCGAATATGAATTTAAGATTAAAGGCAGAAGTGTTCATGGTGCCCTCGCTCGAGTAAGTAAAGAAGCTGTAAATGCGGTGCATGAAGCAATTAAGTTACAAAATGAAATTATAAAATATTGCGATG
>Ga0233431_1004512_pt1 | contig 14834 bp, 24 predicted proteins | sample SI_118_April2016_FD_179867 | JGI IMG/M metagenome (GOLD analysis project Ga0233431, IMG submission 179867) | Seawater microbial communities from Saanich Inlet, British Columbia, Canada - SI_118_April2016_200_MG | ecosystem: Environmental > Aquatic > Marine > Inlet | place: Canada: British...
AGGCCAGGGAAGTGGCAGCCAAGCGGCAAGTGCCGAAGCGCAAATCTTTCAGGACCACGCGTAGCGCATACGCTGTGCACCCGTGCGAAATTTGCGGGAAAGATGGTGAACTGGTGCGCATGGAGGTGAACATGCTGCCATTGCCACAGGGAGAACCAGGCCCATGTTGTGCGCTCTGCGTCCGACACGTCCGATTCATGGAGGCGCTGTTGCGGCGGCTGTGGGGCAATCCGAAGTTGCTGGCCCGGGCCGCCGGGTTGGCGCAGGAGTTGGATGGGCGCCGGGACGCGGTGTCTTTTATCCGCTGGGCCGGACACAGGGACCCCGATGCTGTGCGTTTCTTTTTGGACCGGTATGCACCTGCCATGCACACTAGTCGGTTGGCTGATGATCCTGAATATGCGCGGCTGTGTGAGGAGGCTAGCGATGAGTGATTATAGAGATTGTGCAGTATGTGGCAGAAAGGGTACGCCTATTTCCGCCTTGTCTCTGGGCTTTGGTGATGGCGATGAGTTGGTGATGCTTTGTGCGCGTCACGCAGGGCTGATCCGCAAGATTTGTAGGTGTCTCGGGCGTTCTCCGTGGTCCATGCCTTATGTTGAAAATGTCGGGTCAAGAACGCTTGATGCGCCGGCAGGTAAGGTGGCCAGATATTTACTGAAGATCTACTACGATGAACGACGGTGTTGGGAGTTTTTCATGGGTAGGTGTTGGCCTGGACTAAAGAAACTGACGTTGTTCCCATCAAGCGGCAAAGCAGGCGGAGAGTAATTTTTTACCACTCCGCAGCACTTTTTTCTTGCACGGTGTGGAAACATGGGTTATTGGTTGAAGGGCACGGAGGGCTAAATTGAGCAATTGGGATACGCTGGCAGAACTTCACAGGGGCGGTAAAAACCTTATCGCCTACATCGGGCGTGCCTGTACCTTGGATGGAAGTTCGATGTCCCCGGAGGCCATGCCTGTGCTTGTGGTCATCGACAACGACGATGACATACCCGGCAAGATGACGGCAGTGTCGCAATGGTTTTTGTACGAAGGGGTGACAGAGAAACCGCCAGGATTTGTGACGCACATTCTGTGGGGACTCATGCGACCTGACCGACATTGTGGTCGGATTTTTTGGACGTGTGACCAGGAAGAAGCAATTTTGTCGGTGGAACTACTGTTGAACGGTTCAATGTCGCACTGGCTCATGGACATCCTGTTCCTGTGGCTGACGACAGCGGCCGGCGAGGAAATAGTGCCAGCACTGCAAACGCTTGACGACTGGTACAAGTTGAAGGGTACGGAGGGGTTGGAATGACGAAAATGACGACAACACGGGGGACGAAATGAGCAAATTGAAAATGGCGGGGATGGGCATTGGCGGCTACTTGCTGCTGGCCATAGTGGTTTTTGGGCTGGCGGGCTTGGGCTTCGCGGCCAGGTACGTGTTTTGGCCCGCTGAGAAGAAATTGGAGCGCAAGGTGCTGGTGGAATCACACCAGTACAAGCAGAGTGCGCAGGAAGCTGTGCAGCGGCACATTGAGGCGTGGAACCGCCTTGAAGCGGACAAGGCCCGCAGTGCGGATAATCCCGGGTTGGTGTCTGCTTTGGAAGGCCAACAGCGGGCAATAGAGGCCCAGATCAGAAGGAAAATGTTGAACCTTGCGCCCGGGGAGATACCTGCTGGTGCCGCAAGGTTTTTGGGAGGTGTGAGATGAAAATATTGTGGATCATGGTGTTGGTGCTGTTGACGGGGTGTGTGGCCGGCGACGATTCAACGCAGGCAGACAAAGAGGCGGTTGAGCGCCAGCAAAAGCAATATCAGGCGGGGCAGCCGATTCCTGTTTTCGACTGGTCGCTGGAGCGAGATCTTGTGCGCCAGTTGTACCAGATCAGAAACGAGAAAGCTGCTACGCATGCCGTGTGGCGCGGTGAGATGTCTATGATTGAAGGCGACTGCCCGTCATTGGGCTTCGGGTTGCCCTATGATACGAGTTTGACGAACCCGCTGATTGCCACCGAAGTTGGGCAGCGCGGGTATAGACATAGTGCGTTGACATCTATTGAGCAGCCGGAGCCAAATGGCATCTTCCAATCAAAGAGCACGTCCGCAACCTGGGTCATGTGCGTGCTACCATCAGGTGATATTGCGCCCGTGTACGTGGAGGCGAAAGTCACTGTGTACCCCTACCCTGTGTCAGTCGATTACGACAAGAACCGGGTGGTGCCTGTGGTGGGTAGAAAGCCAACGGCTACTATTACCGTTCAAAGGTAATTGGGAGCCCAGGCATGAAAGTACAAGAACTGATTGATCAGTTGCTTGCCATTGGGGACAAGACCCTGGAAGTGTGGCTTGCAGACAACGACTGCTGCGAGGCCCGTGCCCGCAATGTGCTGGTGAAAGAGCTTGACGGCCATGCAGTCTGCTACATAGACGACTGCCCACCCCGTGCACGGACTCTATACGAGAGGTCGAGTGAGGTCCCACGGTGCCAGCAAATCATGAGAGAGGCATTCCGCAAGTTCGAGTATGAGGTTGCGGACCAGAGGACAAGTTGCGCCCTTGAGCAATTTGTGCACATGCGGGCCTGTGATATGGAATTGTGGGATGCAAGCAAATTCGTGGTCCAGGTAGTGAGCGATCCGCGTGAACCCGCACAACCGATGGTCCAACTACGCCCGGTGCCAATGACGGCGGTGGCGTTCAATGATATCCTTGGCCATGCGCCTGAGAATGACGACCTGGAACGAATCAACTGTGATTGTACCGGGGGCGTAGGACACCTTTTGTGTGGTTGGTGCGACGACTGCTGGCGACCACGGTTCATCTGCGGATGTGTACGGAGCCCAAAATGCTGAACCCTCGCACATTCTTCTGGCTGGCGATGTTCTGGTTTTTGATTGTGTCGCTTGTAGTGTGGGCATGGTTTGAGTCACAGGACAGCGCGTACGCCGCTGGTGCGCTTGTGGGTTTCGTGCTTGGCACGAGTTCGGAGCGCGCTGATGCCCATGTGGACAACTGGAATCAAACCGCCAAAGTGACCAAGCACTTGATGTTCTGCCCGCGCATCGGCGAGTACATTATTGTGGACGACACGACGCACGTCGTCACCGGCGTTATCCATGTGTCGGGCGGATTGCCAGAACTTACGGTCATGGATGCGCATGTGCACGGCTTGCGGACATCCAAAAAGGGGAGGCCCGGGAAATGAAACCTCGCGCATGGGATCCAGAGGTCACGGTGGGTCGGGCAATCGAGGCACTGCACCTTGTGGCCACACTGACAGAAGTAGTTGGGGCCAATGACACATTTACGATCCATGCCCGCAAGCAATACACCAAGTCCGTCGCCACCTTGCAGGCCATGCTGGACGCCCTAGGCGACAGCCCGCACGGGCGGCACTGGCAAACGGTTGCCCAGAAAGCGGGCGTGTTGGAGGTCAAATGAAAATCCTACAAACAATCGAAGTCCCGACCGGTCACATCCTGATAGTACAGGGGGAACTCGGCAAGTTGGAAATGCTGTCTATAGGTGACTACGGCAAGGACGTCAATTTGAAGTGCGATGCCATGGGGCTGACCCGTGAAATTGAGCCTGTCCAGCACCAGAAGATGATGCCACTAGAAAAGAAGTGGGTCATAACCGTGAGCACGCAGTACGGGTGTTCCATGGGTTGTACCTATTGCGATGTACCGAAGGTCGGGCGCGGGCAAAACGCCACAACTGCGGACCTGATGGGGCAGATCAGTACTGGCCTTGATCTGCACCCGGAAGTCAAGGGAACTGAAAGGTTGAACATTCACTTTGCCCGCATGGGAGAACCCACATGGAACCCGGCTGTTTTGGATGTGGTCCGGGTTTTGGAATATTCATTGCCCCTCGAATACCAGATGCACCCCGTGGTATCGACGATGATGCCCCGGCGCAACACTTGGCTGGAGGCGTTCATTCATGGCTGGATGGACATCAAGAACAACTTGCTTGATGGTGAGGCGGGCTTGCAACTGAGCATCAACAGCACCGACGAAGAGGAGCGCCATGCCCTGTTTGCGGGCAATGCCTGCACCTTGCAACAGATCCACGATATCATGGGCGGGGTGGAACCCAGGGGCCGCAAGATTACCTTGAACTTCCCTGTGTGCGAGTGGGAGATTGATCCGTGCGTCTTGCTGGACTACTTCTCACCAGAGCACTACATCGTCAAATTGACGCCGATGCACAAGACGACGACTGCCATTGAGCACGGGATTGAGACAGCTGGCGACTACACCGAATACTGGCCATACAAGGAAGCCGAAGACAACTTGAAGCATGCGGGCTACGATGTGCTAGTGTTCATCGCCAGTCGGGAAGAGGACGAAGGCAGGATCACTTGTGGCAATGCGCTACTGTCAGGCACAGTACCGTTTGGGGCTGGGGTGAAACCATGACCAAACGCCTCTGCCACCACCCCAACCTGCACCCGACGCAGTGGAACGAGCCGAAGCCGGAACCGTGCGAAGTCCACGGCTGCGAGTGCGGGCAAAATTGGTGCTGCCCAGTATGCGACACAGGATCAGCCACCTACCCGCATGAATGCCCGCCGCCGTCTGTGCTGACAGTCAAGGACGAGTACTACGAAGACAAGGGGCTGGTCAACGGCCTTGCGGACAAACTTCGGGAACATATCAACGGGGCGAGGGAATCATGACCGACAAACTTAGGGAGATCAAGGCCATCACCATGGCCATGTTGGGCATTCACAAAGAATCTGAGCCCAAGAGATTCGATGAATGCCGGTTTGGAACCGACCTGAATCCTCTTGAGATTGGGGCATTGCTGACTGAGCATGTCCCCTGGCTCATTGCTGAAGTCGAACGCCTGCAAACGGCTGTGGAGACGGCGAAGGAAGAAGGCCGTCAAGAATCAACAACCATGTATCTTGAGAAGTTCCAGAACGGGACATTCACATTCACCACCGATCCCGACCTATTGACCCTGCTGGCTGGCTATATGGTGTCTGTGCTTGATGCGGCAAAGGCCCCGAACTACTGCGAGTTTCGACTAAGGGCACCAGAAGAGGAGTGGGGCAGCATCGTTCTCCGGGTATTCCGTGAGCCTGGCAAGACGCCAGCGGAACTGAATCAGGAGTTGAAGGCCCGCGTAGCCAGGTTGGAGACTGAGGCCAAGCGCAACCACGACGCCTTGCGCTTCATGTGCGCCGAGTACGCCATGCCGTCGCCGATGGATTATGTGCACGGAGCCAACCCCAGCGCTGAAGACCAGGTTGAGACGTGCAAGAAGAAGTACGCTGAGGCTATGTCCACTGCGGACAAGCCCGGTGCGCTGGATGTGCTGAATACCAATTGGCCAATTGGAGAAGTTTGATGCGCTGCCTGAAATACGCAAAACGCAGGATCGCCATCAGTTGGCCCCAGGTCCCCGGTCGTGCCACGAAGTTTGAAGCAGCGGCCCTGATCGCTGTGACGTTGGTTTGCGAAATGCCGGAACTGATAGGTGCATACAAGTTGCGCGGCTGGCTGGTTGATAGGATATTTTCAAGGGAGTTGCGCGAATGATGACAACCAACCACAAATCGATGCCAGACGAACGCACGGCCATAACCCACAAGTTCACGGTGGGCGGGCATAAGGGGTACGTGACAGCCGGGCTGTACAAGGAAGGCGGCGTGGGTGAGGTCTTCATAGTCATGTCCAAGACGGGGAGTAGCATGGCTGGCTTGCTGGACTGCTTTTCAATTGCGGTGAGTACCGGTCTGCAACACGGCGTGCCGCTGAAGCGGTTTGTCGACAAATTCAAAACCCAACGCTTCGAGCCCGCGGGCTTCACCGGGCACCCGGAAATCAAACAGGCGACGAGCGTTGTTGACTACGTGTTCCAGTGGCTGGAATTGCGATTTTTGGAGGAGGAAGCCAATGATAAAGTCTAGTGCATTGAAACCAAAATCAACTACACCGGTGACGACTTGTGCTGCTTGCGGGCGGGAGGTCACGGACGGCACCGTGTTTTCGAGGAGTGCCGAGGTCGGGGCTGCCTGCTCGAGGCCATGCCACGACGAGTTGTGGAAAAAAGTCGAAGAAACACCTTGACTCACGAGCCAAAATGGTAACAGGATCAAAGGTCCAAAGGGTAGGTGAATGAGTCCGGAAGAACGTCTACAAAAAGCGGCATTGGCACTGACCGGCGCCGGTATTTCCATTGTCCCATGCAACCTGGCCAACAAGAAACCAACGATCCGCTGGAAGCGCCTGCAATCAAAGATCGCTGAGGCCACGGATGTCCGTGCATGGTTCAAGAGCGAGAAGGTCACGGCCATAGCTGTGATTTGCGGGGAAGTCAGCGGCAACCTCGAAGTGCTGGATTTTGACTACACAGACAATTGGCAGCGGTGGATAGACACGGTCAAAAAGAAGTCACCAACGCTGCTGGACCGCGTGGCCCTGGCCAGAAGCAAATCAGGCGGGTACCACATCTTTTACCGCTGCCCGCAACCGGCCGGCAATCAGAAACTTGCGCAGGGTATGCGGCTGGACCGCAAGGACGATAAGGCCCGGGAACTGACGAGGCAGACGCTGATCGAAACCCGTGGCGAGGGCGGTTATGTAATTGTGACCCCAACGCACGGGTACAGCATGGAGTACGGCAACCTGCTGGACCTGTTGGAGATCAGCCAGGAGGACCGGGACACGCTACTTGATTCTGCCAGGCTGTTCCATGAGTTTGCAGACGAAGACGAGGAGCAACGCCCGGAGCCAGTGGCGAAACCGAAACCGGCGCCGGGCTCAGATGTTCCCCCCGGTGAAGACTACGCGGCCACCGATCACTTCCGTGAGGTGCTGAAAAAGCACGGCTGGCAGATGGTCAAGGCATATAGCGGCAAAGAGGACTGGGTACGGCCCGGCAAGAAAAAGGCCGATGGCATCAGCGCCACATGGAACTATCAGGACAGCAACTTTTTCTATGTCTTTTCCACGAATGCCCAACCCTTCGACGCCGGCCGCGGCTACAACCCGTTTTCAATCTACGCCATGCTTGAGCACGGCAGCGACTTCAAGGCAGCCGCCCGTGAACTGGGGCAAGCGGGGTACGGCACACAAAAGAGCGTGTGGAAGCATGACTGCTGGACACCTCCGCCTGGCGATGAAGATGCACCGCAGGGTTTCGCACAGGTAGACACGGCAGAGCGCCTTGACGATATACCACCGCCCGAAGATGATTCTCACATCAGGGTTGTTGGCCAGGATGAGTGCATTGATGGCTCAGAGCGCTTCCGCATCGTGACCACGAATGAGAAACTAAGCGACTTGTCCGACAGGGCCATGGCCGCAGTCTGCAAAGCCAATAACCCGCCCCGCATTTTCCTGCGCGGGACAGACTTTGTACGGATCACGCTTTCAGATAGTGGTAGCCCGACAATAAACGCCATGAACCAGACAGCGGTACGTGGGTTGCTTGACCGGGTTGCGGACTGGGTGGCCCTCGACTACCGTCGCAGCCCGCCGACTGCCCGCATAGTCTTCCCGCCGGTGGAGGTGGCCGCGGACATAGTCAACATGGGATCGTGGTCCGGCTTGCCGGGGCTCAAGGAGATAATCGAGACACCGACGTTGAGGCCCGATGGCACGGTGGTCACGGCGCCGGGCTACGACGAACCCACGAAACTATACCATCACCCGAATGCTGATTTGAATATGCCGGATCTGGAAGAGAAACCAGACAAGTACGCGGTTGAGGCGGCACTTGAGTTGCTTGACGACATGCTGCATGACTTTCCGTGGGAGACGCCATCGGACAGGGCCAATGCGCTTGCAGCCATCATCACGCCCGTCATACGACCGGCAATTGATGGTCCTGTGCCCCTGTGCCTGATAGACAAACCACAGCAAGGCACCGGTGCCAGCCTGTTGATTCAGTGCATTAGCGAGATAGCCACCGGCCGGCAGGAGAACTTTACAACGTGCCCGGACAATGACGACGAGTGGCGTAAGAAGATCACGACGCTGTTGATGCAATCACCACGCATAATAGTGCTGGACAACGTGGACCGAAAACTGATGAGCCAGCACCTGGCCATGGTGCTGACTTCAGAGACGTGGACGGATCGTATTTTGGGTGCAAGCCAGTTGGTGCAGTTGCCTAACCGCGCTGTCTGGGTGGCCACCGGAAACAACGTGCGGCTGGGCGGTGACATTCCGCGGCGTTGCTACTGGGTGCGCATGGACCCCAAGGTAGCCAGGCCCTGGCAGCGCGAAGGCTTCAAGATAGATCCGCTGTTGCCCTGGGTGGTGGAGAACCGCGGAAAATTGGTGCACGCGATTTTGACGCTTGCCACCGCATGGTTCCAGGCCGGACGTCCTGAGCCCGAAGCGATCCCGTCCATGGGCACATTTGACGGGTGGGCGAAGATAGTTGGTGGGATCCTATCGTTTGCGGGTGTCAAAGGCTTCATGGCCAACGTCAACAAGATGTACGAACAGGCGGATCAGGACACTCCACAGTGGATGGCTTTCCTCGAAAGTTGGAATGAGCGCTTTGGTGAACACCCGATGAAGGTTTCAGGTGTGGTCAAGGAAGCCACGGACATACAAGAATTTGCAGACGTGGTGCCTGAGTCGATAGGCAATGTAGAGGGCCGTGGTTTCGGGACCAAGTTGGGCAGGGCATTGGCCAAGCGCAAGGAAGTACGGTATCCAAATGGTTTGCGGATTACTGAAGGCCCACGCATGGCCAGGGCCGCAACGTGGGTGGTGAGCAAGGGTGAAGGGACAAACCCGGGGGGATTGTTATGATTAGGTGGTTCAAGAAAACGTGGCAGAGAATCAAGGCCATCTGGCAAATGCCGGCGACGGTGGAGGAGTTGGAAAATCGGGCATTTGGAGCCATCCGCAACATCCACGACGACTTGCAAGACACCGTGCGCTGGCGGGAAGCCTTGCAGGCATGGCAGTCGGACTGCAACGGGCGGCTGGTGCGTTGTGAAGACACCGTGGCCCGCCACACTGCGGTGCACGCCGACTACGGCATGGAACGTGACCAAAGCACCATCATAGTCATTGGCCGGTGGAAGGGTGCCGACTACGTGCGCATCCACACCCTTGCCCCGCAGCATTGGGAGTACTTCGTCGAGGAACTGCGCAAGGCGGAGAAACTGGCGCCGGTGGGACGCGTGGACAGGCCCCGGGGCGTGATGCTGAACGTCTCACCGACGGACACGGGGAAGTAGTGGAGAGCGGAGCAGAAAAGAAGCAGGGACTGGCCAGTTACCTGACACGTACGCCGTCGGGTATTCTGATCGGCATGCATCAGGTGCACCCGTATACCATGCTACAAGGCACTGCCGCCGCAGTCGAGGCGGTGAGCCTCCAACTAGGTTTACCGTTCGCCTGGCTTGTGGACGAAAAGGCTGGTATCTACCGCATCTTCTACGCTCGCTTTCAACTACGCCAGCGACAAGTGCCATTCATGCAGACGGCTGTGTTGTGCTGTGACAAGGTGTCTGTGCAAATGGCGGGACTACAAACGGTGAAGGCAGATAGCACCGACGTTCAACTGCGGACGGGGCTTTGTCAGCAATGCGGCACACTGCTTTGGTCTGGCGATGAGCACCTCCACCAATTGTCGGAACTGGCACCATACGTCAAGAAGATTTTGAGGGCGCCATGAGCGACAGGATTATGAAAGCCGCTGATGTGCTGCTCATGTTGTCTCACCAACTACAGGAAGAAAACGAGCGGCTGACAGCGTTGCTTGATAGCAAGACAGTGCGACGGCTGGTTGAGGTGTGGGAAGGCACGCCCGTTGACTTCGTGGATTGGATTGACTTGCCGGAAGATAGTTGGACGTGGAATGAGTTGTGGCTATTGTCCGAAGTGGATATGGTGGCCCTATCTGACCGCGTCTGCTTGCCCCTGGGCTCAACGGTGAAGGCCCTGCGGACGGCCAAGACCAACAGGCTGATATTGCCCGATGGCAAGATCCCCGAGGATGTGCGTAAGCACCTCAAGATCGTCTACCGCTCTGCCCTGGGTGCCCACATTGGCCTGGCTATTGGTGGCAAGAAGAAACAGGATTCATCAACCTAGTCGGGCACAAACTCCTCAGCCAACCTGTACATGTGCAAATGGAAATGGTCAAAATGGCTGCGGTCGGCCCTTTCTTCTGGTGTGGCCGGGCGGCGGTCCACGTAGTTCAATTCCTTGAATCGCTTGAGCGCCCGGTGTACATGGAGTTTGGTGGATGACAACATGGTAGTGATCTCAACGGCAGTAAGCCAGGTTGGGCGCTGGCGCCAGAGCAACAACAGTACTCGCATGTCCGCGACGTGCTGCGTTTTGGGCTTCACGAGCCGCACACCTTCTTCCAATTGAATCTTGCGATATGAGTATCTGGGAATTGCTCTTTTCGCCAAAGTCAAATTCCTTGTAAAAGCAAAATTGCATGGATAGTATGGCACACGGAGCGAGTCAGGACAAGTGTGGCAAGAAAGCCTACATTGCACTGTATTCACCAGGTACGCCCACCATGCGGCAACTCGCCTGGACGTTGCAATCAAAAGAAAATAGTGGCCAAGTTCGCGATCAGGAAAAGCGGCAGCGTCCGCGTCAGTCGCAAGTTTTGCGGGGAGTGCAGCCTGTTCAAATCCAACCTGCCCCGGACCATGCGCCGCACAGCACCGTTCAAGTTGCCACCATTCGACCCCAGCACTGGCTTTGACCACCGCAGCCTTGTCTTTTGTCCGGTCCTGCACGAGGTCAATCCTGACAGGTGTATCAATGGCTACATGGATGCTGCGGCGCTGCAGAAAGTACAAGTTCCGTGTTTCCGGTGCCAGTGTGGGCGCAAGCGCAGAGCATTGCTGGCAGAGTTGGGGCCGGTACACGTGCTGAAGTTGGATAGGGAACTGGCACCGAAGGGGTGGGCACCAAAAAGTGGAAAGGTTGAAGAATGTACGTTGCTCGCGGACAACACCTGAAGCATCGGCGCAGTCAGGACATCCTGAAGTTGAAACACGTCGGCAAGGCGGAGGCCCGGGCATATAGCCGGGTGCGCAAGGCAGAGGTGGTGTTGGCAATGGCCGACATCACGGAAGCCGAGTATGAGTTGGTGCCCCCATACCCGGTGGCCGGCCTGGACTTGCGGCCCCTTTTGCAGACAGGGATCATAGTGCGTACCAGCGAGGGCTACACATTCACCGGCGTACTGACATCGCTTGAAGAACGAGTGGCTACGGTGCTGGAACGTGAGGTGCGGACACCGGTGACGTTGGGCCTCGATACGGGCGACGTGGTTGATTGGCCACAGGTGCAGGAACTGGAGCGCCAGCCCCTTGTGCGCGAAGTTGTCTACGTGGAAGTTTGACAAAGAACACGCCCCGTAAAAATAAATACCCTTTTTTAGTTGACACGTACTGCCACTGTGCTATTCTGTACCTGTTGAAAGGGAGACTACGCTATGCAGACATTCTTTCCGCTACCGTCACTGAAAGAGAGCGCCGCTGTCTTAGATGACCAGCGCCTGAACTGCCAGGTCAAAGAGGCGGATCAGATCCTCGACGTGCTGGTGCTTTGTAGAAAGCACTGGGGCACCAGGCACCCGGACGGGCAGCATATCGCATGGAGTACGCACCCAGCGGTGTTGCAGTGGGTTGGCCATGAATGGCTTTTGATCGCCTACCGCAACACCATGCGCAATGAACGGCTGAGGCGCGGGCAAAACGAACAGCGCCCTCTTGTGGGCCAAATTGGATTCGAGCCTGCCAAGCCGTGGTGGCATGGCGATGATCGCTACCATTCCAGCCACCGGGCCGCATTGCTGGCCAAGGACTTCGTTCATTACAGCCAATTCAACTGGCATGAGCAACCGGCTCTTGAGTATTTTTGGCCGGTCAAGCACAATGAGAGGTGTATCGATGAGAACTGAAAGGTTTTCATTTTATCCGGGGGGTGTGTCGGCACGCAGGAGTGGTTCCCTGCGATCTTCCACCAATCTGCAATGTGATTCCCACCATACAATTTCCAAACCCTCAACATTTCCCTCCACCACATGCCCCCCGGCATTTATGGACAGGGGCGGCCGACCTCCCTTTCAAGTTGGTGCGGCCGTCCACCTGTCCCCCTTTGATGACGAATTGGGCGCTGCCTGCAACCCCTTGGGCTTGGGCTGGTGCCAGGATTTTCTTGACTCACAAACCATTACCGACAACGGGCGATGGAGCGACAGAGTAGCAATTTGTGTTGGATCTCTAACCATGTTGGCAATCGGTCTTTGCTACGGGCTGATGTTTTAGTGCCGGGCACGCTGCAAAATAACTACTTGACAGTTACGTCAACGTGGCGTACATTGAACATGAGGCAATGATGAAGAAGGAACACAGATTGCAGATTCACTTTGAACGGGACATGTCGCACTGGCTTCAGGCGCAGGCAGAGAAGCGGCGGTGCTCAATGGCCCATGTCATCCGCGAGTTGATCCTCAAGGAAATGGAGAGCCAGAAGCAATGAAGTTCATGCGGGCCTACAAGACGGAGTTGGACCCAAACAACGGGCAGCGGACCGCGCTGTTGCGTCATGCGGGGGCGGCAAGGTTCACTTACAACTGGGGACTAAATCGGAAGATTGAGGCTTACGCGGCGGGGGACAAGTCACCGTCGGCATTTGACTTGGGCAAGGAAATTGTTGTGCTGAAGAATGGCGAGCGGCCATGGCTTCGGGAAGTCTCCAAGTGCGCCCCGCAGTATGCGCTTCGCAACCTAGATGTGGCCTTTGCCAACTTCTTCCGTCGTTGCAAGTCGGGCAAAGGCCCGCCCGGCTTTCCAAGGTTCAAGAGCAGGAAGAAAGGGATCGGTAGTTTCTCGCTGGAGGGTTGTATCACCGTTTCACACGACAAGATCCGGTTGCCAAAGTTGGGCTGGCTTCGATTGAAGGAAGCCGGCTACTTGCCGACCGCGGGCGTGAAGATCCTCAAGGCCACGGTGTCGGAACGTGCTGGACGATGGTTCGTCTCACTGCAGGCAGAAGAGGAACGGGCAGATCCCATACCAGCCACCGGCGATGCAATCGGAATCGACGTTGGGATCAAGTCGCTGGCCGTGCTGTCCGACGGTACAGTGTTCGAGAATCCCAAGGCGCTGTATGCCGCGGAGAGGCGCTTGCGGACAAGACAGAAGTCCGTCAGTCGCAAGGTCAAGGGTAGCGCCAACTGCAAGAAGGCCGTGGCCAAGGTGGCCCGGCTGCATTACAGGATAGACTGTATCCGAAAGGACGCCCTGCACAAGGCAACGAGCGCCGTGATAGCCAAACAGCCCTCAGCCATCTGCATCGAGTCCTTGAACGTCGCTGGCATGATGAAGAACCATTGTCTTGCACGGGCAGTCTCAGATGCAGGCATGAGTGAGTTCCACAGGCAGATCCGCTACAAGTCCGCATGGGCAGGTATCCCGGTGGTCGAGGCAGATCAATGGTTCCCGAGTAGCAAGACGTGCTCGCATTGCGGGCATGTTCTTGAATCACTGCCACTGTCGACGCGGGAATGGACGTGCCCTGAGTGCCAGTCAGCGCATGATCGAGACATGAATGCAGCTATCAATTTGAGAGACTTGGCCGTCAGTTCGACGGCGACAGCCCTTGGAGAGGATGTAAGCCCTCCCGTGGTATCGGCCTGTGCCGAAGGCAGGAGGCAGCTTCTATGAAGCGGGAACCCCACACGCGCGGGGGAGAACGATACCAGCGTACAGATCCAATCCGTCGCAGGAACCCCACACGCGCGGGCAACGAAATGAAAACTTGGCCGTCAGTTCGACGGTTACAGCCTGTCGCCCTGGAAGCGCTGGCCGGATCTTCGGATCTGGCGAAACTACTGGTTGGGCAGGAACCGAACACGGGGGTCGGCATGGCTGATTCTCACTGTTTCGGAGGACGGGGCGATCCCTCCGTGGCAGTTGGGCAATTTCATAGTCCGCTGCCCGCAATGTGGTGCACATGGTGCGTGGCACGCAGCGCAACAAAAAACAATGACCGGTTGACAATGTACTTGTGCCGTGTTATTTCTTCAGTCGGGAGCAAGAAGCGTGGAGATTGAAATGGAAGAACATACAGCGATAAGAACCGGCATGAAGAATGCGGCCATCAGTCTGTGCCGGGAGCGTGGGCAGTCATTGCGCCAGGCACTGCGGGCAGACTTCGCCCGCAGTTACAACAGCGCATATGGTAGCCTGAAGAACGGCAACCCGTCCTTTCAGTACCTGTGCGAGATCTGCGAGGCATTGAAGATCGGTGTGCGCGAGTTCCTGGAACGTTCGTACAACGTCGGCATGGCGATGCTGGAACAGGAAAACCAATAACCAACCAAGGGCAGGGGGTAGATGATGACGGATGAAGGAACGACGACGGCCATAACTGTGGCCCCACGAGTGGAAGAGGGTGTCAAGTACGCCATTTCCAAGTTGAAGGAAGAGTGGGGCAAGGCCCACATTCTGACTGATGTGGATTTCATCAAGACGCCGCCGCCGCAGTTCATGCCGGTTGTGTCCTCGCTGCATTTTCCCAAGGCCAAGGCCGGGGACGGTGATGTGTACAAGGTGCCCGGTGGCAGCAAGTTGGCTTTCACCAAGACCGCCCTTGACCGCTTCGCCGCGGCATCGGGCATCACCTGGGATCATGAGGCCAGTCGCCGGGTTGACAATCAAGCGGATCACTACTTCGTGGAGTTCCGGGCAGTGGGCCACTACCGCACGGTTGACGGCCAGATTCGCACAGTGGCCATGACGAAGCGCGTGGACTTGCGCGACGAGGGTGCAGACTTTGCAGAGATTGTGCGCGTGGCCGAAAAGGATAGGGATCCGCAAAAG
>Ga0233431_1004518_pt1 | contig 14822 bp, 11 predicted proteins | sample SI_118_April2016_FD_179867 | JGI IMG/M metagenome (GOLD analysis project Ga0233431, IMG submission 179867) | Seawater microbial communities from Saanich Inlet, British Columbia, Canada - SI_118_April2016_200_MG | ecosystem: Environmental > Aquatic > Marine > Inlet | place: Canada: British...
ACAGGATTAAAAGTTAAAGAAGACTTTAAAAATAATATGAGAATCGTATTTGATAAAGTATTACCAAAATGGAATTATTGGACAACTCCAATAAAATTGGCTACTTAATTTGAACGCATTCCTAAAAGAATAATTTCAGATATAAAAGAATTAAGTGAAATAAATATTAACACTGTTCTGCTTTTTGATTAGTGTAATAATATTTTATAGAGTCCAATGTTTGCATCTTGCACAAAATGCAATGTATGTTACATAGAATATTACATAATGTAATTTTACTATTTTAGAAAATGATACTAAATTAAATATAGATTTCATATTAGATATCTTCAATAACCTACATATTTTTAGGAGTATATAAATGGCTAAATTATTAAAAGGCATTATACCGCCTATGGTAACACCTCTATTGGGACGTGATAAACTTGATTGTGAAGGATTAGAACGTTTGATTGAACATATTTTAAATGGCGGTGTTCATGGGCTTTTTATTTTAGGCACTACAGGTGAAGCTCCTAGTTTAAGCTATAAAATTAGAAATGAATTGTTAGAAAAAACATGTAAACAGGTAGCAGGCAGAGTTCCTGTGGTCGTTGGAATCGCAGATACAATATTTGAAGAAACTGTAAAACTTGCAGATAAAGCAGAAAAATGCGGAGCACATTCTGTTGTCCTAACACAACCTTATTATTTTCCTGCTGGACAGGAAGAACTTAAAGAATACTATTTTGATGTTCTTAATGAAATAAATTTACCTCTTTATCTATATAACATTCCAAGTAATACAAAAATAAAACTTGAGCCTGAAACTGTTGCTGCGATAGCAACACATCCTTTAGTTCATGGATTAAAAGATAGTTCAGGAGATATGACTTATTTTCATTATGTTAAAAAAGCAATGAAAGGGCGTGAGAATTTTTCAATGCTTGTAGGTTATGAACAGTTGATTTGTGAAGCTCTGATGATGGGAGCAGACGGTGGTGTTCATGGTGGGGCAAATTTCTATCCTGAATTATATGTAAAACTTTATGAAGCATCATTGATAAAAGATTATGAAAAAATGAAAGTTCTTCATGAAGAAATAATTGATGTCTGCCTAAGTCTTTATGGCGTCGGCAGATATGGGTCTAGTCTAATAAAAGGCATTAAATGTGTATTATCTCTGCTTGGTATCTGTAGTGATGCTACGGCTGAACCATTTCATGCTTTCAAGACTCCTGAAAAAGAGAAAATTAGACAACATTTAATAAATCTAGGATTATTAAAGGTGTAAGTATAATCTTCTAAATATTTTTCAGTAACTTTAGACCGAAACTATGATATAAAGTTATTGATATATAGATATTATTTAAATACTATTCATTAAAATGGGAGAATTATTAATGAATAAAAATGGGACAAAAAAAGGTTTTTTACCACGTATTGAATATAGGTGGATTTTAGTTGCTATTCTTCTATTGGGAGCGTTGGTAAACTATCTTGACAGATCAACTTTAAGTATTGCAAATACGACAATCGCAGCACATTTTAGTTTTAATGCAGTTCAAATGGGTCTGCTCTTATCTGCATTTATGTGGCCATATGCGGTTGCAAGTCTTCCGGCAGGGTGGCTTGTAGATAAATTTGGAATAAATAAAATCTTCTTGGCCAGTATTGTTTTGTGGTCACTGTCTTCAATTTTAGGCGGTCTTGTTCTTGGATTCTTTACTATGTATTTAGCACGTGTGCTACTTGGTATTGCAGAGGCACCTTTTTTTATTATTGCGGGTAAAGTTGTACAACATTATTTCAAGCCAAAAGAGAGAGGAATTGCTGCCTCGGTAGTTAACCTTGGTCCTAGAATCGCAAATGGAATAGCACCTCCTATTTTAGTTTTTTTAATGCTGTTTACAGGCTGGCGCGGAATGTTTATTATTCTAGGTGTTCTCGGCTTTGTTGTTGGCATAATCTGGATAATGTTTTTTAAGAAAGAAGATATAAAAAAAATCAAAAAAGTATCTGAGAAAGATAAAAATGCAAAAAAAACAATAGATATCCAACAAAAAATAAATGTATGGAAACTATTTAAACATCCTACGATGATATGGATAATGATTGGGAATATTGGTTCGTCTTATGTCTTTTGGCTTTATCTAACCTGGTTACCTGAATATTTAATTGAGCAGAAGCATTTAAGCTTAAAGATGACAGGAATGTTGGAGGCTATTCCATTTTTAGTGGCTATATTTGCTGTTATGATTGGTGGTTATATGTCTGATAGTTTTATAAGAAAAGGTATGAAACCGGTAAAGGCAAGGTTGGTAATTATTGTAGCATCATGTTTAATTTCAGGAGTTGCAGCAATTCCAATAGATTATGTAAGCAGCCTATGGGTTGTTATGACACTAATTACAATTAGCTTATTTGCAAATAATATGATTCCTGGTGTATTATGGGCTTTGGTTGGAGACTTATCGCCTAAAGAAGCTGTTGGTATGTTTGGAGGAATTCAAAATTTTGCTAACTTTATAGGTGCAACGCTGGCACCTGTAGGTACAGGAGTAATACTTTATCTTACAAATAATAATTTTGACTTGGTATTTATCACAAGTGGTATCTTCTGTATAGTCGGTGCTATAAGTTATTCTTTTGTTAGAAGGCCAATACCTATTGAAGAAATTATTTCGATGCCCAAAATAGCATTTGACCAATAATTGCTAAAATAGTTTTTAAATTTTATAAAACCAATATACATATAAGTTGTTTTTGTGAGATTAACATAAATTCATATAAAATTTGAAGGATGGAGTATTGTCATATAATCTTATGCTGTAATGTCTTTCTGGATATTTGAAAAATATTTCGTTGCTTTTATAGTAAAAAACGAAATATTTAAAAATAATAGGATTTAAAAGGAAAGTATACTGATGAAAAAAGACTTAACATCCGGAGACTATAAAGTTATTGCAATCTCTTCTATTGGCGGAATTCTGGAGTTTTATGACTTTATAATTTTTGCCTTATTTGCAAGTATTTTGTCACATCTATTCTTCGCCAAAGGAATGTCTCCACTTATCAGTATGATGGCTGTGTGGAGTATTTTTGCTGCAGGTTATCTTGTTAGACCAATTGGGGGAATCATTCTTGCTCATTTTGGAGATAAATACGGCAGAAAGAAAATATTCTCTCTTACTATATTTTTAATGGCTGTTTCTACTTTTGTTATTGGACTTTTACCTACATATGCAAGCATTGGAATAACAGCACCAATTCTTCTGTTGATCTTTAGATTATGTCAGGGATTAGCAATTGGTGGAGAAATACCTGGATCAGCAACTTTTGTATATGAACATATTCCAAAAGAAAGAGCCATGACAGGTCAGGCATGTCTTTATGCCGGTTTAGTTGGCGGTATTTTAGCTGGATCTGTTATTGGAACAATTTTGACTCATTCTCTTTCTCACGGAGCTCTATTTTCTTGGGGATGGAGAGTGCCATTTTTTATTGGTGGTATTCTTGGTATTCTTGGAGTTTATCTAAGAAAAAGAGTTTCAGAAACACCTGTTTTTCAGGAAATGCTTAAGCACAGAGAGCAGGTAAAACTACCAATCAAGGAACTTTTGAAAAAATCTAAAGCTCCTACAGTTGCAGGATTTTTTCTTGTTGCTGTTGTTGCGATTACAGTAGTAAATTTCTTTCTTTATATGGCTCCACATTTAATAAAAATCCTTCATTACTCTTTAGGCGAAGCATTTACTCTTAACAGTGTAGGATTAGCTATTGCTGTATTTTTTATAGCTTATACTGGTATTTGGGCCGACAAATATCATTGGAATCCTAAAAAAATTATTATCATAGCTTCTATAGCTTTTCTTCTTTTTGGTGTTCCTTCTTATCATATAGCAGAAAGTCATAATTTATTCATGCTAAGTATTATGTATATTATATTTGGAATAAGCTTTGGACTTTTTGTCGGTGCTTTTTCATACATGATGGCAAAAAGCTTTAAACCAAATATTAGATTTTCAGGTTATTCTGTGAGTTATAACCTGGCATTTGCTATCTTTGGAGGCTTGACTCCTGTATTCAATACATTATTGATTGATGTTACAGGTTCTATGGCTGCTCCGGGTTATTTAATTCTTGTTGCGGGACTAGTCGGACTTATTACAGTCGTCTACTATAAAAAAGATGATGTAGAGATCTAAATAAAGATTTATTAATAAAGGTACTTTGAGCAGAGTTGAATATTATTTTGCTAATTGTACCTTTCTTTATTTATATTTTAAATTGGTCATAGAGTACATGAAAACTAATGTTACATGATGCTATGGCGTATAGTCGTTTGAATATCTACTTTATGCCTATTTTAGGATGAAGGATGTAATGCTTAAGAAAGAAGGTTAATATTAAGTATAAGATTTTTTTGTGTAACATGAATTATTAATATAAAACTGTGTGCTATTATGTTGTATTATAAAGTTCCTGATACAGGTGATCCGTCTTCGATCAATCAAAATTTTTCAAGACTTCAAATAAATCTTTTATGCTGTCATTACTGGGTAATGGATGTATGGACGCATGGTAATTTATCGTTTCCGTATTGGAGATTGTATTGGAACAGTAAAGCAGGTGCAAAAATTTCTTATCAGGGGATAGACTATGAATTAACACCTGATAAAATTTATCTTATTCCGCCATATACTGCTTATTCTACACACTATGACCCAAATGGAAAATCTCATACTAATGGTGATTTTTTTATTGGTGAACCTATTAATAGCTATATTACCAAGAATAAAAATATTGATTTAAATACAAAATTAAAACATTTCTTTGTTCATTTTTCTCTTGGCTTACCTTACGATGCTATTTTGCCTCAAATTTTAGAATTCAATATAAATTCTCATATCAAAATTATTCTTGATAAACTGAAATTAGAATTGGATGATGACTATTTAAGCTATGACCGTAGTGTGAGTATGCTTATTTATTCGTTAATTCTTGAATTATTAAATTCTATTCCTCAAAAAAAATGTATGGTGCTAACTACTGAACTCAGAATAGAAAAGATAATTAAACATATAGATAATAATCTGGCTTCTGATTTATCAAATGTAAAACTTGCTAAAAAAATACATATGTCAACAAATGCTTTTTCCCGCCTATTTTTGAATGAAGTTGGTAGATCTCCACAAAAATATATTCTTAAGCGTAGAGTTGAAAGGGCATGTATCTTTTTACATTATTCTTCGGATAGTATTGATTTTATTGCACAGGAAACAGGTTTTTGTGATAGATTTTATTTTAGTCGAATGTTTAAGAAAAAAATGAATACTTCTCCAGTAGCTTACAGACATAGTTTTAAATTTTAATGTTTTTATTGTATAAAATGTTTAAATAACACACAATACTATTAAAAATATTAATATTTAATATCTTTCATAACATCTATATTTTATGAACAGTTTTAAATTGTAATGTGAATTTAATTTTGAACATATGGATGGGAGTGATTGATTATGATTGAAGATATTTCTTGTAAAAAGAATCATGGAGCATTTAAAATTATACTAATTTGTTTTGTGGCTTCTCTGGCTGGTTTGCTGTTTGGAATGGATACAGGTATTATTTCCGGAGCGCTGCCATTTTTAGCTAAAGAGTTTAGTGCAACTGTGTTTACACAGGAATGCATTGTAAGTGCTGTATTGTTAGGAGCTGCAATTGGAACAATTGGATGTGGTTTTATCTCTAATAGGTTCGGGAGAAAAAATATTTTATTGAGTGCAGCTATAATTTTTATTATAGCATCTGCTCTGTGTTATATTGCAACTTTTCCAGTTGAGCTGATTTGTTTCAGATTTCTTATAGGAATAGCTGTAGGATTTGCTGCTTTTAATGCTCCTCTTTACCTTGCAGAAATTGCTCCAAGGCGTATTAGAGGTGCTCTTATCTCTTTTTATCAAACAATGGTCAATGTCGGTATTTTAGCAGCTTTGTTGACAGATACATACTTTACGTATACAGGTTCATGGAGATCTATGTTAGGTGCATTGGCAATTCCGGCTATTTTAATGTTTATAGGTGTAATATTTCTATTTAAAAGTCCAAGGTGGCTCGTATTAGTGAATAGGAAAGAAGAAGCTAAAAAAGTTTTGAATTCTATTAGAAATGATAAAAATGAAGTAGAAGTTGAATTAGCTGAAATTGAATCGATTGTAAAAGAAAAAAATAGTGGTTTCAATCTTTTTAAAACAAATAAAAATTTTAGAAAAGCCATTTATCTTGGAATAGCAATACAAGTAGCGCAGCAGATAACAGGTATTAATATAATGTTCTATTATGCACCTAAAGTATTTCAATCATTAGGATTTAGTTCTGGTGTAGCTCAGATGTGGGGCGGCGTAATTTTAGGTGTAACTTTTCTTATATTTGGGATAATCGCTATATTCTTTATAGATAAATGTGGTAGAAAACCTTTGCTTTATTGGGGGGCTGCTTTAATGGGAATTCCTTTCTTAGTTCTTGCTTTTCTGCTTCATATAGGTATGACAACAACATTGACTCAGTATTCTGCTGTCGGGTGTCTTGTAATATTTATGGCTGCATTTGGAATAAGTGCAGGTCCAATAGCATGGACTATCTGTTCTGAAATATGTCCTTTGAAAGGAAGAGGATTTGGTATGGCTTGCAGTACTACTTCGAACTGGGTGACAAATCTTATAATTGGTTTAACCTTTTTAACAGTTATTAATTCCATAGGTTCAGAAGCTACGTTTTTGCTTTTAGGGGTCATTAATATAGCTTTGATTCTTCTATACTATTTCTTTACTCCTGAAACAAAAGATGTTTCACTTGAACAGCTGGAAATGAATCTTATGAATGGAGTAAAGCTAAGAAATATTGGAAAATAAGCATGCATTGAGCTCAAAAATCAACTAGATAAATAGTATAAAAATTAATAAAATATTTTGATATATAAAGGAACTTTATTATGCGTTTAAGAGGAAATTTACCCAAAATTGGTATTCGTCCTGTTATTGATGGACGTAGAGGAATTCGTGAATCTCTTGAAGAACAGACAATGGGGATGGCTGAAAATGCTGCAAAATTTATTTCTGAAAATCTGAGACATCCAAGTGGTGACCCTGTTGAGTGTGTAATTGCTGATACATGTATTGGTGGATGTGTTGAGGCTGTTGATGCTACTGAAAAATTTAGAAAAGAAAATGTAGGTGTTTCATTGACTGTAACTCCATGTTGGTGCTATGGAACAGAAGTTATGGATAATGATACACTGATACCAAAAGCTGTTTGGGGGTTTAATGGGACTGAGCGTCCTGGTGCTGTTTATCTGGCTGCTGCTCTTGCCGGTTATAATCAGAAAGGGTTGCCTGCATTTGGTATTTATGGTCGTGATGTACAGGACTGTGATGACACAGTAATACCTGAAGATGTAAAAGAAAAAATACTACTTTTTACAAAAGCAGGTTTGGCTGTTGCTGAAATGCGTAATAAATCTTATTTAGCTTTTGGATCAGTTTCAATGGGGATTGCCGGTTCAATTGTTAATGAAGAATTTTTTCAGGATTATCTTGGAATGCGTAATGAATATGTGGATATGACTGAATTTCATCGCAGAATAGAAAAAGAAATTTATGATGCTGATGAATATAAAAAAGCCCTTAGCTGGGTTAAGGAATACTGTAAAGAAGGCGAAGATATTTGTAATAAACCTGAGCAGCAAACAAGCCGTGAGAAAAAAGATATAGAGTGGAAAACTGTTGTAAAAATGGTCTTAATTGCCCGCGATTTAATGATTGGTAATCCAAAGCTTGTTGAAATTGGCTGTGATGAAGAAGCTTTAGGCCATAACGCAATTGCATCCGGTTTTCAGGGACAGCGTCAATGGACTGATTTTTTCCCAAATGGTGATTTTATGGAAGCTATCCTTAACTCATCATTCGACTGGAACGGTATTCGTGAAGCATTTGTAGTAGCTACTGAGAATGACTGTCTTAATGCAGCCAGTATGTTATTTGGTCATTTGATGACAGATACAGCCCAGATTTTTTCAGATGTTAGAACATATTGGAGTCCTAAGGCTGTAAAAAGAGTTACAGGTCATGATTTGTCTGGAAAGGCAGAAAGTGGTATTATTCACTTGATCAACTCCGGCTCAACCACTCTTGATGCTACAGGTCAGCAGAAAGATAAAAATTCAAATTCAGTAATGAAACCCTTCTGGGATATTAGTAAAGAAGATGCTGATAATTGTCTTGCTAATACTTGCTGGAGTCCAGCTGAACTTGATTATTTCCGTGGTGGAGGTTTTTCTTCTAAATTTAGAACTGAAGGCGAGATGCCGGTGACTATGTCAAGAATTAATATTGTAAAAGGTATTGGTCCTGTAATGCAGATAGCTGAAGGATACACTGTTGATATTCCTGACGATGTAAGTGATAAGCTTGAAGAGAGAACAAGTCCAAGCTGGCCTACAACCTGGTTTGCTCCAACATTAACTGGCGAAGGAGCATTTACTGATGTGTATAGTGTTATGGCTAATTGGGGTGCAAATCATGGTGCTATAAGTTATGGTCATGTTGGTGATAAATTGATTACTTTGGCATCAATGCTGAGAATTCCTATCAATATGCATAATGTTAATAGAGAACGTATTTTTAGGCCTACTGCATGGAGTGCTTTCGGAACATCTGATTTAGAAGGTAGTGATTACAGAGCATGTGATAATTTTGGTCCACTGTATAGAACTAACTAATAAAATTTAAAGATCAACCTGTTTGCAGTTTATAGAAAATTATTATTTAATTAACAACTAAAAATGTAGATTTTATCTGTAAATGTAAGTAAGTTAATTTTTTTGTTAAATTATAAAAAAGGGAAAAATAATGGTTATTGTTGCATCTTATGCGTTGGCTGTCATTATGTGTATAATTACAATGATTTGCTGGGGATCTTGGGCTAATACCCAAAAACTTGTAAGTGGAAAAGATTGGCCTTTTCAGTTATTTTACTGGGATTATGCTATTGGTCTTTTTATTCTTTCAATAGTGCTTGCTTTTACAATGGGAAGTATAGGGCATTTTGGACGTCCATTTCTTCTTGATCTAGGACAGGCAGGAGGCGCTGCTCTTTTTTCTGCATTTATTGGAGGAGTAATTTTTAATCTTTCAAATATTCTTCTAGTTATTGCAATTGAGATTGTTGGAATGGCTGTTGCTTTTCCAATTGGTGTTGGTTTAGCATTAGCAATTGGAGTTATTACTAATTACATACCTAATCCTATAGGAAATCCTTTTCTTCTTTTTCTAGGAGTTGCTTTAGTTGTTGTTGCTATTATCCTGTCTGCTTTGGCTTATAAAAAACTTCAGTCAAAAGATTCAAAAAACAATAAGTTCGCAAAAGGTTTGATAGTCTCATTATTGGCAGGTGTTTTGATGGGATTTTTCTTCAGATTTGTAATGGTATCTATTGGGACTGTTAATTTTGCTCATCTTATTCCGGGTAATCTAAGTCCTTATACTGCAGTTGTAATATTTTCTTTAGGCGTTTTGGTTTCTAATTTTCTGTGGAATACCATTAATATGTATAAGCCGATATCCGGTGTTAAATGTACATATGTAGATTATTTTAAAAAAGGTTCACCTATTACTCATTTAGTTGGTATGTTTGGTGGTGTTATCTGGGGTATAGGTACTGCTTTTAGCATTATTGCTTCAGGAGCAGCAGGGCCTTCTATATCCTATGGATTAGGACAGGGAGCGACATTAGTTGCTGCTATCTGGGGTGTATTTATCTGGAAAGAATTTAAGGGTGCCCCTAAAGGTACAAATAAAATATTGATTTTTATGTTTTTGGGATACCTGATAGGTTTAGCTTTAATTATAATCTCAAGATTTGCATAAAATTGAGATTTATAGTTATTAATTCTTAATATGGAGTAATTAATTATGAATTGTTGTGATAAAAATATTGAAATATCGTATAAGTTAGCCAAAGAAAAATATGCATCTTTTGGTGTAGATATTGATAATGCTTTGGATAAACTTGAAACAATTCCTATTTCACTACATTGCTGGCAGGGTGATGATGTTACAGGATTTGAGGGGTTAGAAGATGGTCTTGATGGTGGTGGTATTCAGGCAACTGGGAATTATCCTGGAAAAGCCAGAACACCTGAAGAACTTCGTTCAGATCTTGATAAGGCATTAAGTCTAATTCCCGGAAAGCATAGACTTAACCTGCATGCATGTTATGCAGAAACCGGGAGTAAAAAAGTTGAACGTAATTTGCTTAAACCTGAACACTTTACAGGTTGGATAGACTGGATTAATTCAAAAGGTATGGGGATGGACTTTAATCCTACATTTTTTGCACATGAAAAAGCTAATGATGGATTTACATTAAGTAACATAGATGAAGGAATTAGAAACTTTTGGATAGAACACGGTATTGCATGTCGCAAAATTGGGGAAGAAATCGGTAAAAAAGTTGGTTCTCCATGTGTTACTAATATTTGGATTCCTGACGGCTATAAAGATATTCCTTATGATAGAAAAATGCCTAGAATTAGACTTGAAGATTCTTTGGATAAAATTTTGACTGAAAAGATTAATCCTGAATATAATCTAGATGCAGTTGAATGTAAGCTTTTTGGTATTGGTTCAGAAAGTTATGTTGTAGGATCTCATGAGTTTTATATGGGATACGCGATAAAGAATAATAAGTTGCTATGTTTAGATGCTGGTCATTTTCATCCTACTGAAAGTATAGCCGATAAAATTTCTTCTGTTATGTTATATCTTGATGAGATATTGCTTCATGTTTCACGCCCAGTTAGATGGGATAGTGATCATGTTGTTATTTTATCTGATGAACTTCTTGATATTGCAAAATCTTTGGTCAGAGGTGATTTTCTTAATAGAACTCATATTGGTCTTGATTTTTTTGATGCAAGCATAAATCGTTTAGCAGCATGGACTATTGGTACACGCTGTATGATTAAAGCATTATTGATTGCACTGCTTGAGCCTTCGAAAATTTTAAAACAATATGAAGATGATGGTGATTTCACTAGACGCTTAGCACTTACTGAAGAGTTAAAAACAATGCCTTTTGGTGCTGTTTGGGATTATTACTGCATGAAAAAAGATGTTCCAGTTTCATATTCATGGATGAAAGAGGTTGAATCTTATGAAAAAGATGTGCTTTCAAAAAGGAAATAGCTATAAAAATTCTTCAGGCATGGCCTGCTAATACCAACCACGCCAGAAACGGCGTGGTTTTTAAAAATTTAATAATAGGTTTAAATATTAATGAGTGCAAATATATTTAATACTGCTGTAACAGCAGAGATTAAGAAAGTTTCCCAGGTAGCTGAATATCTTTGGAATAAAGGATGGGCTGAAAGGAATGGAGGAAATATATCCTTAAATTTGACAGGACTTATGGATTATTCATTGAAGGATGCTGCAAAATGTAGGTATGTAAATGTAGATTCCTATCCTAAAGAACTTGCAGAAAAAATATTTTTTGTTTCGGGGACAGGTGAACGTCTTCGTGATTTATCTGATCCTAAAGAAGCAGCATGTATTATTCAGTTCGATAAAGAAGTTAATGGATATTTTATTATTTGGGGAGGGGAGAAAGCAGGCTTCAGACCTACAAGTGAATTGATATCTCATATAAAAATACATTTAAGTATGGAAAAGGCAAATAACTCTTATCGTGCGGTTTTACATACTCATCCAATTGAAATGATATGTATGTCTCATAATTCAGATTATACCAAGGATGAGGATTTATTCAACAATGCCATTTGGAGTATGCTACCTGAAGTTAGAGCATTTGTACCGCGTGGAATTTCATTAACACCTTATGCTATACCTGGATCAGAAAAACTGGCAGATCTTACTGTAGAGGCTTTAAAGAATAGGGATGTTGTGTTATGGATGAAACATGGGGCTTTATCTGCAGGCAGAGACATTAGTGAAGCTTTTGACTTTGTAGATGTTGCAAATAAAGGATGTCAAATATTAATGAAATGCTTAGCAAGCGGTTTCACACCTGCAGGAATGACAAAAAGTGAAATGCAGGAATTAGTAGAGGTATTTAATTTATAAATTCAGACTTAAATATACTAAGGGTAAATTATGAGAAATAAGGTTATTCTTGTTCCATCCGATGGAGCTACTAATATAAAACTTGAAGTATTTGATTTTGATACATTAAAAACTTTGTATGCTGATTCAGCAAAATCACCGGCAACTGAATATAAAGGTTTAAAATGTAACTGTACAAAAAGGGAGTTTGATTGGTTTGATAAAATTATATCTGAACTTCCTGTAGAATATAAAAATGTGGCAGTTATTTCTCCAGTGGCAAGAGGGGCATCAGGTGGTCTTATTGATGATGACAATAAAATAATAGATGTTGATAATGGTGAGTTCACTCTTGCTTATACTCAGAATTATCCTGAACGCGTAGAGAATAAATTTAGAGATATTTGCGGTTCAGAAGAGAAATATTTTAATGAAACAGGATCTGTTTTAGGTTTTACAGGTAGTCTTTCATTAATTAAAAGATTGCTTTTTGAGGAAATGGAAAGGCCTCTAATTAGTGAAAAAGCAAAAGGGTTTGCTCCATATTCAATTTTAATGTCAGGTCATTTTTTAGGTGATAATTACTTAAAGGCTATAGAATTAGCCGGTAATGAGCACTCTTACTGGATGTGTCACAGTGGAGCAAGAAATATTAGTAAAAAACCTGGAACACCAAGCTCAATTTGTGATAAAATTGAGTTGTTTGGAAAACTAGTACCACAAAAATCTGCTGTGTCATATAAAAAAATTGGATGTATTTCTGATAATTATGCAGATAAAACAGGTTTGAAAAATGATGTTGCTGTAACACCAGGAGGACATGATACCTGCCTATCTCATATTCCTATAATTTCAACATTTTATCAGGCGTTTCCGCGGTTGAAAAAAGATGGAGTATTTCACTTGGAAGTCGGGACATGGATTATGGGTGCAGAGTTGAATGATTTATATACTGCTAAAAATATATCCTCAAATTGCAAAAAAGGTACAGTAATACAGGGGACCGTAGATGGAATACCGGTGCCTACTACTATGTTTGGTGGAGGTGCTGATTATCGAAGTTTGGTAAAAATGGCGAAAGATAGAAATATTGAATTTGATTCAGATATTGATGAAATCTTTTTTAACAAAGTTTTACAGGACACTTCCTGTTTTGTTTTACCCAATATAGACCCTAATAATTATGGAACAGGTCCATTCCCTGAACTTAGAGGAACAATAATAAATAAGGAGTATTTTTATAGCTCTGGTAAAAAAGCTTTTTTACTTTCCAACTTGATGACAGTATTGACAACTTTTTACCAAATATCAACTTTACTTGCTGATGATATTTCTATTGTATTGACTGGAGGAGGAGCTAAAAATGATCTATTTGGAAATATTTTAGCTACTTTAACAGGTCATGATGTTTATATCGGTTATGATAAATTTGATAATATTCTTACTGAAACTACATCTCTTGGAGCAGCTATTGTCGGAAAAGCATCTTGTTTAAATATTCATCCATATAATGTTGATATGAGTTTGCTAGGTGTTAAATATAGGAAATTATTAGGAGTCGGGAATAACTTAAAAGAAAATCTAGAAAAATATAAAAATAGTTTTTTTAAAATAATTGTGGATATTTTAGCAGTTGGTAACTAAATAAAAAAAGGATTGAGCATGTCTGATTATTATATTGGTGTGGATGTAGGAACAGGAAGTGCAAGAGCAGGTGTATTTACCAGTGATGGAAAAATGCTTGCATCTGCTGTGAAGAATATACAGATGTGGAAGAATGATCCTACTTTTGTTGAACAGTCATCTAATGATATTTGGAACTCTGTTTGTTATGTTGTAAATAAATCTGTTGCTGATGCAGGAATAGATAAATGCGATGTAAATGGTATTGGATTTGATGCAACATGCTCATTAGTTGCTTTAGATGAAGATAATAAACCTGTTACAGTAAGTCTTTCAGGCGATATAGAAAGAAATGTAATTGTATGGATGGACCACAGAGCTGTTGAAGAAACAGAGTTTATAAATTCTACCAATCACAATGTTCTTAAATATGTAGGTGGAAAAATTTCACCTGAGATGGAAACACCTAAACTTCTATGGCTTAAAAAAAATATGCCTGAAACATGGTTAAAAACAGATAGATTTTTTGATTTACCCGATTTTTTAGTCTATCAGGCAACTGGAAAAGATATAAGATCTCTTTGTTCAACTGTTTGCAAATGGACATATATGGGGCACGAAGAAAGCCAATCATCCGATGGTGCAGGTAGGTGGAGTGATTCTTATTTTAAAACAATAGGATTAGATGATTTAGCTGATAATAATTATAGTAAAATAGGTTCAGTTGTAAAACCTATTGGAGAATCTATACCAGGCGGTTTGAGTGAAAAGTCTGCTGAAAAATTAGGTCTGGCAGCAGGAACAGCTGTTGGTATATCTATGATTGATGCACATGCCGGAGGAATTGGTATGATTGGTGCTCAGTTAGATGATAAACCGTTAACAAATTCAGAAATGTCAAAAAGGTTGGCCCTTATCGGAGGTACTTCCAGCTGTCATATGGCTGTGTCAACAAATCCTAATTTTGTCCCCGGTGTATGGGCAGGGCTTTTGCATGAACCGAAAAATGTTACAAATGAGCTGAATCTGATTTGACTAATTTTAAGTATCTTCTAGGTTGTAAAAACAGGAGGAATTGAATGAAGATATTAGAAAAGC
>Ga0233431_1004519_pt1 | contig 14817 bp, 19 predicted proteins | sample SI_118_April2016_FD_179867 | JGI IMG/M metagenome (GOLD analysis project Ga0233431, IMG submission 179867) | Seawater microbial communities from Saanich Inlet, British Columbia, Canada - SI_118_April2016_200_MG | ecosystem: Environmental > Aquatic > Marine > Inlet | place: Canada: British...
CCGAGACTTTCAGAGCCCTAGCGAAGAAAGTTAGGAACGCTAGTGAACTCAATTGAACTCGGGATCTCTGCATCTTTGGAATTTGATTCTTACCAATGCAACGCCATACCGCTAGGCCACAGGAGCAATAACTACTATTTCCCCCAATTTGTTTATATTATTTTCGGAAAAAAGAAAGTTTTTTAAAATCATATATCAACTCTAACTAGAAATGAAGATGAACAAAGGAATAGCTTTAGTATATTTGTTATTAGTACTTCTTACATCCATTGTAGCATTTTTCTACTTGAATGTTGTTTACGGGCTTTTATATTCAGTTGTTTTGGTCCTAACTTTTGTATTATTTATGCTTTTTATTGGGCAACTGTGGAGATCTATGGTTTTAGTTTATGAAATAGATCCAAAACATCCCTCTGTTTATTGGGTTATAGATCAATTCAAATATTTGGTAAAAAATCCCTTTCCTAAGAATAAAGGATTAAGAAATAATATTCTTTTGTTAAGAATCATGTGTTTAGTATTAATAATTTTTATTGCTATTCTTGTCAATCTTTAACCAGAACTCATTTTTGGTGGTGGTGGTAATGGCAATTCTTCTTCTAACTCTTGATCTGTTTTAACATCATATTGTGGGCCCGTTCCCATAATTAAATCATCTTTAGTTGTGGCAGATGCATTATTTCCTAACAAGATGGTATGTTTACCTTCTTCTTTAACTTCAAGAGGAGATTCTACTACCACATTCTCAACTTCAGCAATTTTATTATGTTCCTTAACTAGTTCTGGATATTTTTCATAATAATCTTCTAGTTTCTCTTCAAGAATCATTATTTTATGTTCAATTACTTCTAATTGTTGAACATCTTTAACATCTAACTCTTCATCAATTTTTATTTGTTGTTTTAAGCCTTGTAATCTTCTATAAATTTGTTCAATTCTATTTTTTTCCTCAGCAGTTAAGTTGTGTTCTGATGTGATAATTTGTCCTTTAGATAATTGTTTAGGTTTTACTTTAGACTTTTTGATCTTAACTTTCTTTTCTTTAATTCTTAATTCTTGGACTAACTGTCGACTTAACTCTACATCAATTTCAGTTCCATGTTTAGCTAAGAATTCACCAATTAAATGAGAAATCTTTTCTAATCTGCTATTTATATCTTGATCTTTACAAGCATCTAATTTTTTATGTAGGATAGTTACCTGTCTTTTTAATGAAGACATTTTTCCTTTATCTTCTTTTTCTTTTAGGTGTAACTTCTTTTCAAAATCAAAAACTCCTTTTAATCTGTTTTCTAAATGGATAATCTCTTTTCTTAAAGTTAATTTTGGAACATCTTTTTGTGCTGATAAATACTTAACTTGGTTCATATTTTTAATAATCTCTTGTCTAGAAAAACTTAATCTTTCTTGTTCAAGGTGCTTTGCTAATGTTAGCAATAATTGCATAGATCTTAAAGAACCCATCTTATCTGAATAGTCCTACTCGTTTATTTTTCGCTCCTGGCGGTGGTGGTGGAAAATCCATGCTTGGTTCACCTAATCCTGGGGGGACATCATTCATACTTGGTGGTGGTGCCGTTCTTGATCCACTTGAAGGTGGCCCCATGGTGTGTTGTACTGGCATTTGTGGTGGTGGAGAACTAACTGATGGTCCGGAAGGCATACTCATTGGCCTTGAAGGAACAATTGTTGGTCCGTTTGGTTTTTGTGATGGCGAGCTTTTTCCCATGAATTCTTCTAATTTATCAGAAATTGCAATCATTCCTCTTGCAATAGTTTCATTCTGACTTAAAACAGTTTCCATTTTTTCTTTAAGGAGCTTAATCTCTTTATGTGGATCTTCCCCTTTTGTTTCTTCTAATGCACTTTGAAATACAGTATTTAACTCGTGAGTTGAGTCTTTCATACTTTCAATTTCAAGAATCAGTTCTTGCATTTTGCTATTTGGATTGCTTAATTGTTTCTTTAAAGCCTCAACATCATACTTTAGATCTGCTAACAACTGATGAGGGAGAATTTCATAATCTTCTTCTGCCATTTAGTACCACCTTGTTTTTTTTAATAATATATAAGAGAATGATAATGTAATTTTATTTATAAATGTTTCTTTAAACCAACTACGTCTGGAATGTAAGATATTTGTATACTGCCTGCAAGAGGCACATTTTTTAGTTGAGTAGGGCACGGCGTTATTATGAGTTTTTCTCCGAAAAACTCATCGCCTCAATTGGCACTACCCAACTAAAAAATAATCGTGCCGGCACGCAGTATACAAAATAGTATTATTCTAGAAGAATCTTTAAACCAACATCTTAATAAACCTAAAATTCTTTCAAAGAGTTATGTTAGATGTTTTACTGATCATAATTACCTTAACAGTACTTATACTTTCTTCAATTAATGATATTCGAGTTAGAGAGGTTCCCGATTGGTTTAGTTATGGATTAATCTTCGCAGCTTTTGGTGTTAGAACCATTTTTTCACTTTCACAAGGGTGGCAAGTTCTTGCTTCTGGAATATTTGGATTCTTAGCTTGTTTAGCTTTAGCGTTCCTTTTCTATTACACTGGACAATGGGGTGGCGGCGATTCAAAACTGTTAATGGGCATGGGTGCAGTTATTGGAATTAGTTTTCCGTTCTCAGCAGAAAGTTTTACTTTGTTATGGTTTTTCTTAGGATTACTTTTCTTTGGAGCTATTTATGGACTGATTTGGATGTCTGTTTTGGCTATAATCAGAAGAAAGATTTTCTGGAAGAATTTTAAGATTGCAATTAATAAAAGAAAAAAGTTACATTTCATCTTAGCAATCCTTACTATAGTTTTCATAATCCTAGCATTAATTCAACCTTACTTAGTTCCATTAGTTTTCTTTCCATTAGGATTTCTTTATTTATTTCTCTTTGTTAACGTTGTCGAGAAAAGTTGTTTTATTAGAAGGCTTTCTGCTTCTAAATTAACTGAAGGTGATTGGTTAGCCAAAGATGTTAAACTAAAGAACAAAGTAGTTATGGAAGCGAAAACGCTTGAACGAGATGATGTTTGGAAATTAAAGTATTTAGAAGTGAATGAAAATCTAAAGCCAGTAATGATTAAAGAAGGGGTTCCATTTGTTCCCAGTTTCTTAATTGCTTATGTAATTACAATATTTGGAAGTAAATTTGTACTACCTCTAATCAATATGCTTTTCTATTAGAGAAATACTTTTATATTGCTTTTGTTTTGCTTGGTGGATGTCTTTTGAAGATTTTAATGTAATGTATAGGGGAACTGATAACCCTGTTTCTAGAAAAGATTTAGAAGAATATTTCCTTGCTATGTATAATCCTATTGATCCTCAAAGGGGTGGTGATCGGAGGGTGACTTATGTTCTAGGAGACGGAACCGTTCAGGCTACATTTTTCCCTTATAACACTACAGTTACTGTAATTGAAGCGGGAGAAAGAAGTTTAGCTGATAGACTTTCTGGTGAATCTAGTCCTTTTGATTGGCAATCTTCTGATTAAAACAATAGTAACCTTTTTATACTCAAAAATATTCTCTGAACTATATAATATTAATATTCAAAAAGAGGTGTGTTATGATGAATAAAAAAGGCTCACTGAATTTATCAATTCAGATGATAGTTATTGTAGTTATTGCGTTTGTTGTTCTTGGATTGGGATTAGGTTTTGTAAGGACTCAATTTACTAGTGTTTCAGATACTTCAGAGCAAGTACAGAAACAAATTGAACAGCAAGTTTTAGATGATTTAAGAAGAGGAAACCAGAAGTTAAGTTTTCCAACTGATGAATTAGTATTAGAAACTGGTGAGGATACTGTTCAATCCATTGGAGTTAAGAATACTAAAGACGGTTCTTTAACATTAAGGATGGCTTTTTATGTTAAGAATAATGTTGGTTTTGAGAAATTCACTTCTGAAGTTAACTTCCCTTTTACTACTGTTAGTGATGTAAGTACTAATTCAAAGATCATTTGGAATAGTGATCCACAAGAGTTCCCTCCTGGGGAGTCAAGAGTTATTCCTGTAACGATTACAGCACCAGACAAAATTGGAACTTATTTATACAAAATTGTAATTGAAGACCAAGATGGTGGTGTGTTCGACGAACGAACATTCTTCATTAAAACAACATAGAGGTAAAGAATATGGCAAGAAAAAGATCAATATCAAACGGAAAAAAGCAAATGACTGAGGATCAAGAGTTTGAAGTAATGAAACTTGTTCTAGACAAATTTCTTTGGCTCGGTTTTATTGTAATGGGTTGGGGAATGTATCAGTCCCTTAGTCAAGTTAGTATCATGGCTGGAATTTGGTACATGATTGCTGGAGCAGTACTTCTAATCCTGTTCTTAGTGATGATTGTTAAAGAATACGAAATTCTCAAATAAACTATTTTTTTATTTTCTTTTTCTTTTAATCTTTTATGCACTTTGGATGAGATGGTGAGTCCTGATCCAAGCAAGTTTTGTCAAACGTGTAATCATTGGGATCAGTAAAATCAATAATGTGTCTATAATTTTCCATACCAGCACCACAATTTTCTGTTGTCCAAGCCTCATCTATTGGATTAAAGGCTGGGCTTAAATAAAGTCCATTTGACTGTACTGTATCTACTCTTAGTGTAGTTAGTTCTTCTCTAGTTGGTAATCTCCAACTTGTTGAGCCAGCCATACTTAGGTCATTACAATAAGTATTTGCACTCCAGTATGACATTGTTCCAGGAGAACTTTTTAACCAAACATCTCCTGTTTGTTCATCTAAAACAGTTCCATCTCCTAAATCTTGGAACCACTGTACATCCACGCTTTGACATGCTCCATTGATACATTCTGAATTACTTTCGCTACAAGACTCAATTACCAATTTATATAAACAGTCATCATTCTTTTTTTCACAACTAATGACACTATTTCCATTACATGACAACTGTCCTTCGGTACTACATGCATCTTCACAAACTGGTTGATCTGGTTGACAATGTCCATCAATGCACGTTAACTCATTACCACAATAATCTTCTGTGTACTTCTTTAAACAGCCATTATCATATTTGTCTTTACATTCTGTTTCATGAGATCCTGTGCTAGTACATCCTTTTTGTCCTATATAATCACAGTTAGATTCACAAGTTGGTTCTTTAGGTTTGCAATCTCCACTCTTACATTGTTCGTCGTCACTACAATATTTTATTACAACATTATCTAAACAACCATCATTTCCTTCTTCACAAGAAAGAACTTTTTTGCTCCCTTCACACGATTGTTGTCCTTCATTATAACATTCATTCTGACAAGTTGGCATGATGCCTTCACAATCGCTATCTTTTGAATCTACTTTGCCATCACAATCTCCGTCCATTCCATCACCACAAATTTCTTTTACTAAATCACTTCCAAGCATTAATGGTGGGGCAGTAAAATCTCGAGGACCATACTCATGATAAACTTCATTAGGAAGGGAGTTAATAAGCCCCCACTCATCTAACTTAAGAATTTTTTCATAAGCTGTACTGATAACTTGCCATCCTGAAACACTTGAAATAATTTCTGCGGTATAATCCCTACTCTTTGCCATCTGGTCTCGGGTTAAACATCTAATATAATCATATTTTCCTGACTCGGCCCAATCAATATATCCTTCCATGGAATTAATCTTGCTTGGATTCTCTTCCACGTATTTGTCCCAAATGGTAAAAGTTGTTTGTTGGGCTGGATTTAATCCAAACATAAACTCTAAAATTTCAATTGCATCACTTTTGCCTTGGTTTAAATCTCCAGGAAATGCTTCAAAGACCACATTATAATTCCCTTTCTCTATTAAAAACGCATTAAATTGATTAGCATCGGTGAAAGTAACTTCTGATCCGGAGATTGGTTTTTCGTTAGTACTATCTACTGTATATAATACAAACTCTATCCCTGTTTGTTGGTCAACAAATGACACTGCTCCGTCATTATTAGTTTTTGCATGGTGTACAAAAAAATCCCCATAATTAGTTGTTGTAATCTTTGGAAATCCTGGACTATCTCCAGAATCACCACATACATTGTCATCACAATTAATTGTTGGAGGACAATCAGAATCAAATTCACAATATAACTTTCCACTTAGTTTTCCACTATCTTCTGTGTAATGACATAATTCATCATCACACTGTAAAGAGAAGTTTGAATTACAATCAGAATCATAAGAACATTCATTACTTTTTCCAGAATCTACAACACCACAAGCTGCTGAAATGGCCATGGTTGCAATTAAAGCACTAGTTGCTAGGGTTCTTTTCCACCAAGGAACTTTTGTTTTTTTAGTAATCTCTTCTAAAGTTTCCATTTTGCTGTAACCATTCAATAGTAAGAGAATTTTATAAATCCTTCTGTTATATCATTAGTATGCAAAAAAAAGGTGCGATTGGCTTATCGATGAATGTTCTAGTTGTAATTATCATTTCCTTAGTGATTCTAGGTATGGGAGTAACTATGTTGTACTCTTTTATTGGCGGTGCTTCTGACATAAAAACAAAGTTAGATGCAAAGACTAATGCTGAATTAGAACGCTTATTAGTTAATCAAGGTAAGATGGTTGCTCTTCCTTTACATGTTGCAAACATTGAACGGGGAGAAATGCATCTTTTTGGTATCGGAATTATGAATATCGGAGATGTTGGCGGGGAGTTTTACATCAAAGTAGAATTGTCTGGTGTTTATAATGAAAATGATGAAGAGATTACTAATTCTGTTGATATCTCTCAATGGTTTTTGTTTAATGATGAAGCCATCCATATTCAAGAAGGTGATCATGTTAAAGAGAGTATTGGGGCCATTGTACCTAAAGATGCACTTAAGGGCCAATATATCTTTGCTGCTAGAGTATATACAGATTCGAGTTATAGTTCTGAATACCAATATGATAACAAACAGAATTTCATAGTAAATGTTATTTGATTATTTCTATAATAAACGAAAGCTTTATAACTTCCTCACTATGAAGTAATTACATGTTAGATGATTATAAAAACAGAATATTGGTAGTGGAGGATGAAGCTCCACAACAACGGTTAGTTACTGCAATTCTTGGAAGAAAGTGTGGTTATGAAGCTTTAATTGTAGAAAGTGGAAATGCTGCTTGGGATTATCTAACTACAGATGGTTTGACTGAAGATGGTAAAGTAGGTTTAGTTCTTACTGATTTTAATATGCCTGGTGGAAATGGTGATGAATTAGTACAAAGAATTAGGGCAGATGATAGACTTAAAAATCTCCCAATAATTATGGCAAGTGGTAGACCTGAAAATAGAGATACTCCTGACTTAGATGACTTTATTGATAAACCCTATAACATGGCAGATTTAATCAGTTTAGTTCAGAAATATCTTCCAAAACAATTACAATAACATTTCTTTCAAGAATTTATGAGGGTCTTTTGCTTTACTAACAGCATGACCTATCAACACACCATCCGCTCCTAGTAATAATGCGTGGCCCAAGTCCTCTTTAGAATGAATTCCTGCTCCGCACAATAATTTAGTTCTTGGATTGATTTCTTTAATAATCTCGGCAGCTCTTAAAATCACTTCTGGCTTGGCTTCAGTTACAGAAATGTTTCCACCAATAAATTCTTTAGGTTCATATGCTAGGTAATCCGGATTAAATTGAAGGATTTTTTTCATTTCAAAAATTCCAGAAGCGCAAACAACAGTTTTTAATTTTTTAGCACGGCAGATTTCAATTATTTCTTTCAAATACTTCACAGGGATCTTCCTTTCAGAATGATTTAAAATTGTTCCTTTAACACCAATTTTCTTAAGTTCATCAGCAGGAATTCTTCCAGTGTGTGATCCTAATTCAATGTGGTCAGTATGTTGCGAAAAAACCATTAAACTTGTTTTTTGAGCAACTTCTTTTATTGTTAACAAAGAGGGTGCAACTGCGATTGTATATTTACTATTCTTAATCTTAGTGAGGCTTTTAGCTATTTCTAATGCTTTCTCTGCAGTTGCCTCTTTGTACGTTTTAAAGTTGATTAATATTAAATGTGTCATTTGTTTGCGTAGTAAATGCTAAAACCTCTTTAAGGTTTTTATTTCTTCTCCTTAAATTCTATGTCTATATAATCCTTTGGTTTGCCTTTTTTAACTTTGTTGAGCATTCTAAAGAAGTAACTTAGTATTAATAACACCAGAGCAACTGGAATTAAGAATAATACAATTTGAAATATTAATGCTAAGATTACAATTGTTATAACTAAAAATACTAAAATCATAATCCACGCTCTTATTCCTCTAATTCTAAATATCATTTTATAACTCCTTATCTTTTATTTTTATTCTTTTACTAATTGTAATCATCCCTGCTGCGATTATTATGGCAATTACCATTATTTTTAAACTAATTGTAACAAAGAATTGTATTGGAAATGTTTGGATCAATAATGAATCTGTTGGAAACAACCAATTTCCTTGTGGGAAAAGAAGTTTATGAAATATTTCAAAGGTAAAGTTAAAACTTAATAAAGAGAATAACATCATTATTCCAGAAACAGCTAATGAAGTAATTCCTCCATAATAAACTAGTTTCTTAATAACATCTTTCTTCTTTTTGTAGATTGTAATAATGAAAGTAACAATAAGTAAAGAGAAGTAAAACAAGTAGTCTAATCCATTCATAACTTTTTTAACATCTTCTAAATGTGAAATTTCTGCAGAAGTATAATTTAATTCTAAATTCTCATTATCTATCAGAAATTTAATTGTTGTATCTTGATTTTCAGTTAATTCAGTAGTTCCTAAGGCAATTTTATAACTTAATAATAATAGTAAGGAGGTGATGAATATACAAAACAATACCACTACTATTTTATTTTTGTTAACTTTCATTTTCTATTTAAGAGAATAATTTCTTTTTGTAGTAAACCCAAGAAATGGAAAAAATCAAGAATACTAAAGCAAGAATCCATAACATAAAAGAATTCTCAACTATTGCTGAATAAATTAAGACTAGAATTGCAGAAATACTCCAGATGATTTTCAAGATCAACATGATTTCATAATGTTCTTTCTTCTTACAGAATATTGATGCACCTCCAATTCCTAGTAAGGCTGCCCCAATTACTCTTGCCAAAAATAAGTTTTCAACTGGTAAGGATAGTAATCCCATTAACCAACCTGGAAAGAAAATTAAAGGTATTGCAAATATAACATCTACAACAAAATGTAATTTAAACCAAACAACTAAAGACTTAGGAATTTTCATAAAAAGAAGTAAATAAAAGAGTTATATAAAGTTAACTTCAAATTAGGGTTTACTTTTCTTGTATTCCTCATAAGTAAAAAGAAGTTCACCCTTCTTAGAGAAAGCAGGAATGTAAAATGGTAGTTTCTTTGCAATTTCTTTGTATTTATTTTTGATTTCTTCATTAATAAAAACAAAATTAATATTTGTCGAAGAGGCACCGATAAGAACAACTGCGTGTTTTTGAGTTTCACCAATAGGATATTGTTTTAATCCATCAACGTTAACAAAAACTTTTGCAAATTTATTAGTTTCACCATGAATCTCATTTTCATACAAAATTTCGTTAGGGGGAATTGTTCGTGTAGAAGAATTAAGTAAAACTAAAGTTATTTGGGTTTCATTTCTTAGGCCTGTTCCTCTTTTAAATTCTGAAATCACTTTTGTGAAATCATTTGTTTTTAAGTCAAAATTCCAGAAATCAGTGAGAAAGATAGTTTCCATACTAGCATCAAAAGAAAGTCTGCTTAATTCTGAACATAGAAGCCCATTATGGACTATAAATTTAAATCTACTTAAATCAGACTGATGATATAAATCTTTTTTTGTAAAAGTAAATTGTTTAGATATAATCATTTCAACCAATTTTTTATTATAACTATTTGTTTTCTTCCTTAACCTCATGTTTTTTGGTTCTAATACTATCTCTTTAGTTCTAGCATACATGCGATATACATCTCTTTCTGTCAATGGTTTAGTTAATCCAGGAACATAATTTTTTTGTGCTTCAAAATCCCAAGAGGCAAAACTTTCCATTAAAATATCAACTATCTCTGGAGCAGAGTTGTAATCTCTCATTCTAGTCCATTTAAGAAAAAAAATCTGGACAGTTTTTAGATAATATTCTGGTTTGGATCTTAACATATCAATTAAAAAAGAATAGATCAAGAAGCCCCTTATAAATTGGGTAATTTGACCAAAAAACTCATAAAAATGATTATAAATAAATTTCTCGATTTTTTCTCTAATCTTAAGATCATTAGTTAAAAAAAGATACACTTGAAGAACTTTTTCTCTATCCAAAACAACTTTTTTTTTAATTAAATAAATAATTATTTCTGGTGAATTCAGTAACTCATCTTCATTTAGTAAAGGGTTAATTCTATATATTGAACCCTTTATTGTTCTCCCTTTTTGGTAAAAGAAACGTTTAGATAAAATAAGTTCTAAAATTTGCTCGGCACTACATGTGGGCAAGAACTGCTTGTGTAAAGAATCTAATAATGTTTTCAAGTGTCTTACCATTTTATTGCTTCTTTGGGCAATCTCTGCACTAGCTTCACTTTTAAACGGTTCATGGGTCTGCATTATTTTCAAGCTATGATGTAAATTATTGGCTTCTTCAAGAATAAGTCTAGATAACTGTGGATTATCTATGTAGTCTTTGTGAAGTGTCTTTATTAATTTTATAATCTCTAGGTCCACTTCTTCTAGATTTTTCAAACTATCAAATTTTTTGTTCCACCAAAACCAATTGTTGGGAAGGTTTGTTTTTGGGTTATTCAGTTTTTCTCTCAGTTCTTCAATCTCTTTTATAAAATCTTTTTTGAATATACCCATATAAAAAGATAAAGAAGTTAAATATTTAAGTCTTTTGTTGGCCCAAAAGTTACTTTTATCTCATCACTTTAGATCAATGCCAGAATTAATCAAGTAATCAATGAATCCATCTGCAAGATTGTCTCGATGTTTGATTCTTTCTTCTTGAGACACTTTCTCATTGGGGTCCATTGCTCGAAAGTAAAGTTTTTCATCTGTTCTGTCAATGACTAAACAAGCATACCTTGGTGTGGTATCCCACATGCCCATCATTGGAATTACTCGATTTCCTTCAGAATCATCACAACAGTCAAATCTCTTTACTTGATACTTGTCAGTAAATCTTCCAATAACATCGCCAATATTCATAAAATTAATTCCACTGGGAGTTAATTCTAAATCGTTTTCTTTTAAGTTTGTTTGTTTCATCGTAAAAAAAATATTAAAAAAGATAAGAAATTAATTACAGCCGCAGCATGAACCACAGTCGTCAGGTTTACAACTTTCTTCTTCATTGTCCTTTTCTGCTTTCTTGTCTTCCTTCTCTGCTTTTTTGTCTTCTTTCTTATCTTCTGGTTCGTTAATACCAACAACTTTGATTTCGAAAGTTAAAGCTTTTCCAGCTAAAGGATGATTAATGTCAATTTTAACTATATCGTTTTTAACTTCTACGATTTTAGCAGGAATTTGTTGTCCTGTAGGTGCTTGCATAATTAGCATCATTCCTTCTTTTGGTTCTGGCTTGTCTGGAAGTTTGTCTTTTGGAAACTCTTGAACTAACTCTTCCTTTACAGGACCGTAAGCTTCTTCTACACTAAGTGTGAAGGTTTTTTCTTCATCCTTTTTCATTCCTTCAATTGCGTTATCAAATCCAGGAATAACTTGGTTTGCACCAACTTCAAAACTTAATGGTTCTTTTCCTTCAGAACTGTCAAAAACATTGCCGTCTTCTAGTTTTCCAGTATATGCAACTTTAACTTTGTCGCCTTTCTTAATTGTGTCTGTCATTTTATATATTGCCTCCAATTTACTCTAAAATCCGTGTTATTTATATAAAGTTATTGGTGTAATGAAAAATAAAACTATTGTTTTTTTGGTATAAAAAGGCTATAATCCCAAGTTCCAGTTCCTGCAAGTGCATCAGAATAGCTAGATAACTGATTCGGATTTAATTGATTTAATGCTTGTTGGAAACTTAATCCGTCTTTTTGAGCACAATCACCATTTTCTGTTACAATACCAAAATTAATTGCTGTACTTCCCCCAGCACATTTCCATCCTACACATGAAGTATCATATCCAAGTATGTCCATAACATGGTTTTTTCTTCTTGTAACCCAGCTATTATAGTGTTTTTGATTGAAAATTGTTGGGTCGCCATTAGAAGCTTCGCACCAATATCGTGCTTCTTCTCCTAAGGGAGCGATTACTCTTGCTTGCAAATCTTCAGGTGCTTTTTCAGCACATCCAGCTGCAGTAAGTGCAGTTAAACCAACTGCTAACTTTGCCACGTTGCTCATATTCCTGAATCTGTCCATGATTGTCATAAGGCTAAAATACCCATTCTATTTATAAATCTTTTGGTTAATAACTACTGCATAGTAACTACTGATCTAATTTACTAGTTTTTTAAGTTCCTCAGAAATAACTTTACCAGAAGCTTTACCTGCAAGTGCCTTCATACATAATCCCATTAATGCTCCCATTGGCGCACCTTTATTTGCAGAAACAATTTCTTTAACTTTTTCAGAAATATCATTATCAGAAATGGTTTCATAATTTTTCAAATTAAACTTTCCTTTGATCATGTCAATTAAAACATCAATTACAATGTCCTTATGAACCGCTCCTGAATCTAAATGCTTAAACAAATCTTTATAATTCTCAGAGTTTAATTTACTTGCATCCAGCTGATATTTCTTATTGATCTCTTTAGGCATAGAAATTAAGGTATCAGCAATAAAGTTGGCTTTAAACTTTGGATATTTTTTAACAAGATCTTCAAATAATTCAACATAATCAGATTTGGCAATGTACTCAGCTAAATCAAAACTTAACCCAAACTTTTTTTGATAACGTTCAGCTTTTTCTGAAATTAGTTCTGGCACTTCAACAGAATAGGGATCAGTTTTAATCATTGGAACATCCGTTTCAGGATACATTCTTGCTGCCCCTGGTATTGGTCTCATAAATGTTGTTGTTCCGTCTGGATTATCTTTACGAACTTCTTTTGGAACACCAGTAAATAATTCTTCTGTTCTTTCATAAACAGCAGAAAGTGCAATTTTACATTTATCTTCAGCAGCAGCAACAAGTACAAAAGCATCTTTCTCAGAACATTTCAATTCTTTTTTAATTAACTTAACTTCTTCTTCCGTAATTCCATAATTTGGAAGTTCATCAGAATGAAAAATGCCACGAACTCCTGCTTTAATTTTAGCTCTGCCAGAAAATTCACTTCCAACTCTATGATTTGGTTGTAATTCTCTGCCAACCATTCCTTTAAATCCTTCCAATTTAAGGGCCATAACTTTACCTTTATCCTTAAATGCAGAAACAATAACTTTTGATTCAGATTTAGATAATAATTTAGTTAAATCAGAGATCTCAAATGAATTTAATTTCTTTCCAGAAAGTTCTTCTTTAATCTTTAATAATTCCATCTGTCTTTTTACTTCTAACTCTACTAATTTTGGAATCATTCTTAAATCTTGAAATCCTTTAACCTCTATCCGAGAACCACCTTTAATGGAAATGTTAACATCTTGTCGAATTGTTCCTAAGCCTCTTTTAACTCCAGGTAATGATCTTAGTAACATCCCTAATTTCTTTGAAACTTCTTGACATTGTTTTGGCGTTTTAATATCTGGAGCAGTACCAATTTCAATTAATGGAATCCCTAAACGATCTAATTGCCATACTCTTTCGTTTGAAGTTTCAGAAATAATTTTACAAGCGTCCTCTTCTAAAGAAATGTTATCAATTCTTACAACTCCTTCAGAAGTTTCAATTGCTCCATTTCTTGAAACTAATGCTGTTCTTTGAAATCCTGAGGTATTACTTCCGTCAACAACAGTTTTTCTCATGACTTGTACAATTGGTGAGACATGCGCATCAACTAACTTTGATAATTGTAATATAGTGTAAAGAGCATCTTTATTCATCTCATGTGGTGGTTCAGAATCAGTTTCAACTAAACAAGTAGTATTATGATAACCTTGATAAACAAAAGTCTTGTCTCTAATTTGCTCTTGCTTAGCTGCAATATCAATTTTCCCAGATTCGCCAGCTACTGCCCTTAACTTTCTTTTAATAACAAAATCTGGTTCATCATCCCTTAATAAAGTTGGACAATTACAGAATAGCTTCTTTCCTTCCAACTGTTGATGAATCTCAATACCCGATTTTAAGCCAATTTTAGAGTAATCCATGTTAGCTTGTAGAATTGTTTGGTTTAAAAATGTTTAGTTAATTAAACACTCCAAATGTTGCTTCATTTGGAATCACGCGAATAAGTATACTGGTGCATAAAAACAAACAGAGATTTGTTTTTAGCGCAAGAATAAAGTAGTTTCTTTATTCTTTGCGCCAATGGAGGCACATTTGTGAGTCCAGAATGAGAGTCAGAGACGAAACGAATGTTGAGTGACTCGAATGAGCGAACAAATTATTGTGCCGTGCCCCAGTATACTAATATATTCTATTCCAAATGAAGCCTACAAATACCAAAATTATTTAAATTACTTAGCATTTCCACTTTAAATTGATAAGGTAAGGTGGAAAATATGTTTTGTTCAAAATGTGGTTCGATATTAAGGCCTAAAACAAAGGCCGGTAAACAAATACTTTTTTGTAGTTGTGGTTTCACTAAATCTTTAGATAAAGATGAAACTTCTACAGAATTAAAAGAAAAAGTTGCAGATATTAAGAAAGTTGAAGTTGTTGAACAACTTGATATGCATCCAAAGATTAAGATTAAGTGTGAAAAG
>Ga0233431_1004521_pt1 | contig 14812 bp, 17 predicted proteins | sample SI_118_April2016_FD_179867 | JGI IMG/M metagenome (GOLD analysis project Ga0233431, IMG submission 179867) | Seawater microbial communities from Saanich Inlet, British Columbia, Canada - SI_118_April2016_200_MG | ecosystem: Environmental > Aquatic > Marine > Inlet | place: Canada: British...
CCCGAGTACACGGCTGAACTGGCCCAACTCCAGACCAACGCGCCGTCCATGGGGTGGGCGTTTGTCAAACGCCGCATGGCCGCCGAACTGGGAAACGACTGGCGGGCCAGTTTCGACGAGTTCGAACGCGAGGCGGCGGCTGCGGCGTCCCTGGGCCAGGTTCACCGGGCCACCGACCACGAAGGGCGGAGGCTTGCCTGCAAACTTCAATATCCCGACATGGGCTCCGCCGTGGAAGCCGACCTTAAGCAATTGAAACTGGCGCTGGCGGTGTTCAGAAGATACGACCGAGTAATTGACGCCAGCGAAATCCACACGGAACTTTCGGCTCGTCTGCGCGAAGAACTGGATTACGACCGCGAGGCCGCCAATATGGCGCTGTTCGAGGCCATCCTGGAAAACGAGGACGCAGTTCACGTTCCACGGCCGATCCCTGAATTGTCGACCGCCCGGCTAATCACCATGAACTGGATGGACGGAAAGCCGCTTCTGGACGTACGCGACGCACCACAGGAGGATCGCAACCGGGTCGCACACGCCATGTTCCGGGCCTGGTACGTGCCCCTGTACGGATACGGCGTACTGCATGGCGATCCGCATCTGGGCAACTACACGGTACGCCCCGATGGTTCGGTGAACCTGATGGATTTCGGGTGTGTCCGTATCTTCCCACCCAATTTTGTCGGTGCGGTGATCGATCTCTACAAGGCGTTGCGCGACGGCAACGAGGATTTGGCGGTTCACGCGTACGAAACGTGGGGGTTTGAGAATCTGGATCGCCATGTCATCGGCATTCTTAATCAGTGGGCGCGGTTTCTTTACGAGCCGCTGATGGAAGACCGGGTGCGCAATATTCAGGAGAAACCGGCAGGGGTTTACGGGGCCGAGGTCGCGGCAAAGGTCCATCGTGAACTTCGCGAGGCGGGCGGGGTGCGTCCGCCTCGCGAGTTCGTGCTGATGGACCGCGCCGCCATCGGTCTGGGGTCCGTGTTCCTGCACCTTCGCGCCGAATGCAACTGGCACCGCATGTTCCACGATTTGATCGACGGTTTCGATGCGCAATTGGTCGGCGAACGACAGGCCGCCGCCCTTGCTGCCGCACGGGTGCCCTGTGTAAGCTAGACGGCAAATGATGTATGACCAAACATATGGAGGAAGCGAAAATGATCGTTACTACGACCGATGGCGTAGAAGGCAAGCGGGTTGTTGAATATGTCGGAATCGTCACCGGAGAGGCGATCATGGGGACGAACGTCTTTCGCGATATGTTCGCCGGTATCCGTGATTTCGTTGGCGGCCGATCGGGCTCCTGCGAAAAGGAAGTGAAGAAGGCCAAGGATCACGCTATTGACCAGATGATGGAAGAAGCCGAAGAGCTGGGCGCGGACGCAATTGTCGGCGTCGATCTCGATTACGAGGTCATCGGTGGTGACAAGCGGACCCTTCTCATGGCCATCGCCAACGGGACCGCAGTCAAGCTCGGATAGTTTTTCGCATCGTGGAAACCATAAAGATGATGTGGAAATACAAGAGATTCGTCAATGGAAACGGTTCTAATTGGCGACCGCATCGTTCACAGTGGAATCGCGGCACTTGCGAAATCGTCGCAATACAGGCATAACGCCGTCGCATTAAAAACCTCGGGGAGCCAAAGGGTAATTCCGATATGAAGATCGCCATACCAAAGGAGAGGCGTCCCGGTGAAACGCGGGTCGCCGCCTCGCCGGACGTGGTGAAAAAGCTGGTTGGATTCGGCTTCGACGTCATCGTCGAAAAAGGTGCCGGAGCCGACGCAGCATTCACTGATTCCGCATTTAAAGAAGCCGGTGCGACAATTGCCAAGGATCCGGCAAGCGCACTGAAAAGCGCCGATGTGGTCTTTAAGATCCAGCGGCCGATTATCGAAGGCGAAGGGGCCAAAAACGAACTGTCCTTGATGAAAAAGGGTACGGTTCTGATTGCCGGTCTCGGTGCTTTGTATAATCCGAAGGATGTTGCGGCCTATGCCAAGGCGGGCGTCACCGCCTTCGCCATGGAACTGATGCCGCGTATTTCGCGGGCGCAGTCCATGGACATCCTGTCGAGCCAGAGCAATCTGGCCGGATACAAGGCGGTGCTGGATGGCGCGGCCGAATATCCCAGCGCCTTCCCGATGATGATGACGGCAGCGGGCACGGTAGCTCCGGCCAAGGTGTTCATCATGGGCGTCGGCGTTGCCGGATTGCAGGCCATCGCCACGGCCAAGCGCCTGGGCGCGGTGGTGACAGCGACCGACGTTCGTCCGGCCACCCGTGAACAGGTGGAAAGCCTTGGCGGCAAGTTCCTGACCGTCGATGAAGAGATGGAAAAGGACGCCGAGACCAAAGGCGGCTACGCCAAGCAAATGCCGCCCGAGTACTTCGAAAAGCAAAAGCAGGTGGTGTCCGAGCACATCAAGAAGCAGGACATCGTCATTACCACGGCTTTGATCCCCGGCCGGGCCGCTCCGGTTCTGGTCACCGAGGATATGGTCAAGGAAATGAAGGCCGGTTCGGTGATCGTCGATCTGGCGGTCGAGGCCGGCGGCAACTGCCCGCTTTCCAAGCTGGGCAAGATTGTCGTCAAGCATGATGTCAAGATCGTCGGCCACGAGAATGTTGCCGGCCGTCTCGCGACCGATGCCAGCATGCTTTTCGCCAAGAACATTCTTAACTTCATCACCCCGCACGTCGACAAGGAAGCCAAGGCCGTCAAATTCGATTGGGAAGACGAGACGGTCACCGGAACCTTGGTCACGCGTGACGGCAAAGTGGTGAATCCCCAACTGACAGGGGAGGAGAAATGACCATGGATCCGTCAAAATTCGCGGATAGCGCCTCTCAGTTCGCCAATCAGGCCGCCGATCTGGCCGCCAAGGCTGCGCAACTGGCAGGCGAGGCTACTCAGATCGTCGTGCCCCAGGCGGAAGCCGCTGCCGGCAACGGCAACGAATTCCTGTTCCTGTTCACGGTGTTCGTTCTGGCCTGTTTTATCGGCTTTTACGTGGTTTGGAGCGTGACGCCGGCCCTGCATTCACCGTTGATGAGCGTGACCAACGCCATTTCCTCGGTGATTATCGTCGGTGGTCTGATTGCCGCTGGTCCTGCAGGCTTCGGTTTTTCCAAAGTCATGGGCTTCATCGCCGTGGTGCTGGCCTCCGTCAACATTTTCGGGGGCTTCATCGTCTCCCAGCGGATGTTGGCCATGTTCAAGAAAAAAGAGAAGAAGTAGGAGGGCGGTATAATGAGCGAAACAATTGTAGGCTTCGCCTACCTGATTGCCGCAGTCCTGTTCATCATGGCACTCAGGGGCCTTAGTTCGCCGGAAACGGCGCGCCAAGGTAATCTTTTCGGCGTCATCGGTATGGTCATCGCGGTTTCGACGACCTTGCTCGATCCGGGCGTCCTTAGCTATGGCACCATTCTTATTGCGGTGCTTATCGGCGGTTCTATCGGCACTGTCGTTGCCATTAAAATCCAGATGACGGCGTTGCCGCAGCTGGTTGCCGCGTTCCACAGCCTGGTTGGTCTGGCCGCGGTGGTGGTTGCGGGAGCCGCGTTCACGTCACCCGAGGCCTATGGCATCGGGGAAGTGGGCAACATCGGTGGGGCCAGCCTGATCGAAATGTCTCTCGGTTCGGCCATCGGCGCCATCACTTTCTCGGGCTCGCTGATCGCATTCGGCAAGCTGCAAGGCGTGCTGTCGGGCTCGCCCATCGTGTTTAAGGGGCAGCATCAGCTAAACGCCCTGGTCGCTATTGTCATCGTTGCCATGATCGTGTGGCTGGTGGTGAGCAATTCACCGACCGCGTTCTGGTCGCTGACTTTGCTGGCCTTCATTATCGGCTTCCTGATCATCATTCCGATCGGTGGCGCGGATATGCCGGTGGTCGTTTCCATGCTCAACTCCTATTCCGGTTGGGCGGCTTGCGGTATCGGCTTTACGCTGGGCAACTCGGCGTTGATCATTACCGGCGCGTTGGTCGGATCGTCGGGTGCCATCCTCAGCTACATCATGTGCAAGGGGATGAACCGGTCGATCTTCAACGTTCTGCTGGGCGGATTCGGTGGCGAAGTGGCCGGTCCGGCTGCGGGCAAGGACGGCGTACAGCGTTCCGTCAAGTCCGGCAGTGCCGACGATGCGGCGTTCATCATGAGCAACGCCAACAAGGTCATCGTGGTTCCCGGTTACGGCATGGCCGTGGCCCAGGCCCAGCATGCCTTGCGCGAAATGGGCGACAAGCTGAAGGCGGAAGGCGTTGAAGTGGTCTATGCCATTCATCCGGTGGCAGGCCGCATGCCGGGGCACATGAACGTGCTGCTGGCCGAAGCCAATGTGCCTTATGACGTGGTTTTCGAACTTGAAGAGATCAATCACGAGTTCGCAACCGCTGACGTGGCATTCGTCATCGGCGCCAACGACGTCACCAATCCGGCGGCGTTGACCGACCCGACCTGCGACATCTACGGGATGCCGATCCTCAATGTCGAAAAGGCCGCGACGACGCTGTTCATCAAACGCTCGCTGGCATCTGGTTATGCGGGGCTCGACAACGAGCTGTTCTACCGCGACAAGACCATGATGCTGTTCAGCGACGCCAAAAAGATGACCGAAGAAATCGTCCAGGCGCTCGGCTAAGCCCCGAACGTCAGACGAAACAAAAATGCGGCGGAGCCTCCGGGCTCCGCCGTTTTTTTGTGTGGAGACGGATTCTCGGGTTTGGAACGCGGGCACACAAAAACCCGGCTATCCCTTTCGGGACGCCGTGGCGATTGTGGTTCAGGTCAGGAAAGGTCGGGGCGAGACGTATCCCGCCCCACGGGGCCTAGAAGCCCTCGCGCTCAATCCGTTTGCGCTCCAGCTTCCGGGCGCGGCGAACGGCTTCGGCCTTTTCGCGCGCTCTGCGTTCCGACGGTTTTTCGTAGGAACGGCGGAGTTTCATTTCACGGAAGATACCCTCGCGCTGCATCTTCTTCTTGAGCGCCTTCAGGGCTTGATCGACGTTGTTGTCGCGGACTGAAACTTGCACGGTTTTTTCGCTGCTCCTTACTAGCCAGGGCAAAAAAGTTGTTGTGATGCCGTTGGAGGGCAGGGCTATATCATACCCCAATGGGGTTGTGAAGGGTTATGCGCAAGAATATCGCCTGATTTGCGAGTGTTAGGGCGATATTTGCCATTGGCCTTGGCACCACTTGGATACATATTGATCTCATGTCGATTTTAAAGATAGCCAGAATGGGCCATCCGGTCCTTCAAATGAACGCCGAACCGGTCGAAGACCCGACGGCGCCGGAAATCCGTCGTCTGGTTGCGGACATGGTGGAAACCATGGCTGACGTAGGCGGCACGGGGCTGGCGGCGCCGCAGGTTCACGTGCCGCTTCGCGTCGTTACCTTTTTTGTATCCGGGCATCGGACCGGCGAGGACGAGGATGATACGGCGGTGCCGTTGACCGTTCTGATCAATCCCGAGATCGAGGTGATCGGGGACGAGTACGAGGAAGCCTGGGAGGCCTGTTTGTCGCTGCCGGGCCTGACGGGTGCGGTAGAACGCCCCCATCGTATCCGCTATCGCGGTGTAACGCTCAGCGGCGAAGTCATTGAGCGCGAGGCCGCCGGTTTCCATGCGCGCGTGGTGCAGCATGAATGCGACCATCTGGACGGCGTTCTTTACCCCATGCGCATGGAGGATTTGTCCAAGTTCGCGTTCGTCGAAGAAATCGTAAAAGCGCGGGAAATGGCCGAAGCGGAAGAGCAAGCAGACAACGAGGCAGATGACGAGGCCGCTGAGGCGGAATAGGAGGGCACCAGCGCTATGGTTTCCCCAGACATGCGTGACGCCATCCTTCTGGCCACCCTGGACCACGTGCCTTTCGATGGCTGGACACGGCGTAGTCTGGCTGCGGGCGCTCGCGACGCCGGTTTCAAGGCTATAGACGGCCAACGCGCGTTCCCGGCGGGAATGCTGAGTGTCGTCGAATACCTTTTTGAATACGGGGACCGGCTGATGGCCCAATCCCTGAACCAGACGGTGCTTTCCAAGATGAAGGTCCAGGCGCGCGTCACCTTGGCTGTGCGGGAGCGTCTGAGCGCCATGGCGGCGCATCGCGAAGCCGTGCGTCGCGCTTTGTCCTTCATGGCCTTGCCGCAAAACGGAGCGGCCGCGGCCGCCTGCACGTGCCGCACGGTCGACGCCATCTGGTACGCCGCCGGAGATACCTCGACCGATTTCAGCTTTTACACCAAGCGGGCCCTTTTGTCGGGCGTTTACGTGGCAACCGTTCTGTATTGGTTGGGCGATAAATCCGCCGGTTCCCAGGATACCTGGGGTTTTCTTGACCGGCGGATTGCCGGAATCATGCGGATCAGGCGGGCAAATCGATAACCGCCGCCGATTGCTCGGCGCGGAATTTGTCCAGCGCGGCGGCGATTTTCTCGTCGCCGAGGGCCAGAATCGCGACCGCCATCAACGCGGCGTTCACAGCGCCGGAGTTTCCAATCGCCAGCGTTCCCACCGGAATGCCGCGCGGCATCTGAACCATCGATAGAAGACTATCCATCCCGCCCATTACCCGCGTTTCCATGGGAATGCCTAATACGGGAAGGGGGGTCATTGCGGCAACAGCGCCGGGCAAAGCGGCGGCCATTCCGGCGCCGGCGATCAGAACCTTCAGTCCACGGCCCTTCGCGCCCTTGACGTATTCGGCCAGCCGATCCGGGTGGCGGTGGGCGGAAAGGACATTCGCCTCGCATGCGACGCCCAGTTTTTTCAGGGTATCGACGGCGTTCTTCATTGTATCCCAGTCCGACTGGCTTCCCATAAGGATGCCGACCAAGGGGGCCTCGGTGTTCATGACGTCTCCATTTCAAATCCTGGATGAATGAGCGCGGGATTATATGGCGATACGAAAGGAAGGCAAGACACAGGCTTTGTTTTGAGGTCCGGCGGTGGTAGCCTTTCCCGGCATCTCGCCGTGATGGGGAAGCGATGGTTGATGTCACGAGGTCGTCCGGGATTAGTCCGAGTGCGGCCGCCGATCACGATAAAGGGCGACGCGGACCCGAAAAAGAGGCGCAGCCCGACGCGCAGGATCATCAGGAATTCGGCGAACCCGGAACACCGCGCCGGATTCTCGACGTCGCCAATATCATGGGAATTCCGACCGATGAATTGACGCCTCATGTGCGAGAGGCCTTGACGGTCATCATCGGCGAGTTCGACCGCGCGCGCTTGGCGGCCGAGCGCGACGGCGAGCGCGCCGAGCATTTCAAGGAACTGTCCGAAAAGGATTGCGTCCTTCCGGTGCTGAACCGCCGTGCGTTTACCCACGAATTGTCCCGCATCATCAACAGAAGCGCCCAGACGGAAACGACGAGTACCGTGGCCGTCGTCCATTTTCTGGGCATTGAGGACATCCGCCTTGTTCATGGACGCGGGATTGCCGATGAAACCCTGGTGCAGATTGCCCGCACCCTGGCCGCCGCACTGCGCACGACCGACATCGTGGCGCACATTGGCGGGGCGGATTTTGCCGTGATTTTGACACTGACCGATCGAGAAGACGGATTAAGGACCCTGGAGGAGGTGCGCGACGCCATGCGCACCCGCCTGATTTCCGGTGATGGCGAAGCCCGGTTCGATCTGATATGGGGACTGGCGGCCTTTGATGCCGGGGCCGATGCCGACCAAGTTCTGGTCGCCGCCGACGATGATTTGCGTCGGCGCTGGAAGCGCGCAACCTAAGGCGTGCGCGGGACGCGCGCTAGGCGATAATATCCGGCGTCAATTGGCTGCCGAGTTTCGCAATCTGGTCCTTTAGCGCAAGTTTTCGCCTCTTCAGGCGCTGGACTTCAAGTTGGTCGAACGGGATTATTTCGATGATCCGCGCAATCCGTTCGTCAAGTTCGCGATGCTCGGTCCGGAGTTCCTCAAGTTTGCTTTTCAAGGTTTCTTTGTCTTCCATCGGATTTGTGGCTCATTTCAGCAAACAACATGATAGCAAAATTATTTGCGAAACGGTATTGCTGAAGGAACAATAGTGAAAAACCACGATTGGCTCACCAGAACGATCGGAGGAAGTGCGTGATGGCAAAAGGGAAAAAGAGACGTATTGGCCTGTTGACCAGTGGCGGCGATTGCGCCGGACTGAATGCGGCCATCCGGGCAGTCGTCTGCCGCGCGGTCCTTGGCTATGGATGGGAAGTGGTCGGAATCCGCGAAGGAACAGCCGGTTTGCTGGAGCGTCCACCGCTTGTCGAAGAACTGGGCATGCATGTCTTCACCGGAAACATCCTGCGCATGGGTGGAACCATTCTGGGAACCGTCAACAAGGGCGATCCGTTCGCTTATCCCATGCCCGACGGCACCATCGTTGATCGTTCGAACGAAGTGATCGAAGGGTTTCGTGAGTTGGGCCTTGACGGTTTGATCGCCATTGGCGGCGACGGCAGCATGCGTATTCTCAGCCGCCTATGCCAGCAGGGCGACATTCCCTTCGTCGGCATCCCCAAGACAATCGACAACGACGTCGCGTTTACCGAATGGTCGATCGGTTTCATGACTGCGGTCGCCGCCACCACCGATGCGCTGGACCGGCTTCAACCCACGGCCGCCAGCCACCAACGGGTTATGGTGCTGGAGGTTATGGGCCGTGATGCGGGAAACATCGCCATTAACGCAGCCATTGCAGGCGGCGCGGACGTTTGCCTGATTCCCGAAATTCCCTACGATATCGAGAAGGTGGCAAGCCACATCACCGAATTGAACGAACGCGGACGCAACCACGCGCTGGTCGTTTGCGCCGAGGCCGTGAAGTCGAAAAACGGCGATGCGCAGTGGGAAACGCATGTCGACGGCGAAGTGCGCTATGGCGGAATCGGAAACATGATCGGCGATCAAATTCAGAAGCTGACCGAAGCCGAAACCCGCGTGACCGTACTCGGCCATGTGGCCCGTGGCGGAATTCCGGTGGCCATGGACCGAATGATCGCTTCGGCCTATGGCGTGCATGCTGTCGATCTGGTGGCGCAGAATAGGTATGATCGACTGGTCGTCTGGCAGCACCGCGAAGTGGTCGACGTGCCGATCGAGGATGTCATTACGCGCTATCGCGACGTCAACATCCACGGGACGACGGTGCGGACCGCCCGCGGCCTGGGAATATGCCTGGGCGACTGACGGTTGCCGGTTAATTCGTCCTGAGCGGAAATTTGCAGGCGTCATCGCTGGCAATTCGACCGCAGTTGCCATACTATGATGACAATCTGGCGAACGACTTGAGGAGACCTTTTAAAATGAGTCAGGGTGAGTTGATTGACGCGCTAAAAACCAAGCATCAGGCACTGGAAGCGGAAATCGAAAAAGAAAATAGCCGTCCCAGTCCCGACGACATACTTATCGCCAGTTTGAAGAAACAAAAACTGAAAATTAAAGACGAGATCGCCGGTCTCAGTCGCCAGTAGCGGCAGGCGAGGCCAAGGCGGCGCACTAAAGACGCGCTCCTCGCTATGGCAGAGGAGCGCGCGTGCGCGCCGCTATCAGAAATTCCCTTTAAGACGGGTCCGACGGGTTTTCTGCGGGCCCTTTTGACGGTTCCTCTGGCAGGTCCGCAGCCGGAGTTTCCACCGGAGTTTCCACCGGAGTTTCCACCGGAGTTTCCACCGGAGTTTCCACCGGGGCCTCCTCCGAGGTCTCTAACGGGGCCTCTGCCGGGGTCTCCGTTTCTGCGGGGCCTTCTGCGGCTTTCATCTTGGCCGCCTTGTTCTTGGCGATGACGACCACCCTTTCCAGATCCTGTGCCGTGCACAGCCCCAGATTTACCGGGTTCTGGGGTTTGATCTGCTGGGAATTCCAGTGGGTTTTATCGCGCACGGAATTAATGGTCGGTTTGGTTGTCCCAATGAGGCGCGAAATTTGCGCGTCGCTGAGTTCCGGGCAGCTCTTCAGCAACCAGGCGATGGCGTCGGGGCGATCCTGGCGCTTGGAAACCGGGGTATAGCGTGCTCCGCGCGGCTTGGCGCGTGGCTGCGGGATTTTTGACTTGGCCTTGACCAACCGGTTGTCGGGGCTTCCCGAGCAGCGGTCAATCTCTTCCTGGGTCAGCGCGCCGTTGGTAATCGGGTCCAGACCCTGAATCCCCATGCCGACTTCACCGTCAGCGATCGCCTGAACCTCGAGGGGATGAAGATTGCAGAACTCGGCAATCTGATCAAAGGTCAAAGCCGTATTCTCCACCAACCATACGGCGGTGGCTTTCGGCATCAGTGGTTGAGCCATTCCCAATCGTCCCGTCATTCAAAAGTGGTTTAGCGACCGAATTCCCAGCCACCCGTCTCTACGGCTCTTATTACTCCGGGAAATGCGGATGGTCAAACGCAGTTCACTCAAAATGACGCCGCACCTTGGTTTGGCACCGAATGTTGGGTAAAATCGGCTGGTGAATGCCCGGGAGGAAACATGGATACCGACGATCTGGAGCCGTTGCGCGAAGAACTCAAGCCGAAAAATCTTGAGGAAATGTCAATCGAGGCTTTGGGCGAGTACATCGCCGAACTGGAAACCGAAATTTTGCGCGTTCGTCAATCGATCGCCGAAAAGGAATCGGCACATGACCATGCCGATTCTTTCTTTGGCAAAAAGTGAAGCGGGTTATTTCGCGCCCGTGGCGTTAACGCTACGTTAACCATGATCAGGTAAATTGAAACATGGATGAGCAGGGGTTGTTTCAATTTTCCCCTTGCTTAAGCCAGAATCTCTTCAAGCCTCCCTGTTAAACTCGGCCGTCTAAAAAGACGGCCTCCTTTTTTGCGGAACCGCGTTATCAGTTCTTGACCCGGCACAATCAGGATGGGTATCATCCCCGCCAAGAAAAGTCTGTTGGGCGAGTTTAACAGGGATCAGGCTTTCTTTTGAGGGGCCGCCATTGGCGGCCCCTTTTTTCGTGTGTCCTCGTTTTTGCGCGTGTTAAGCAGCTTTGGTCTTCGCGGCCTCGAGCACTTTGGCGCCCGTGCCGATGGTGATTTTGCGCGGTTTCATTTCTTCGGGGACCTCGCGGACCAGATCGATCTGAAGAATGCCGTTTTCCAAGCCCGCGCCCACCACTTTGATGTGATCGGCCAATTGGAAATTGCGCTCGAAGGAGCGGCCGGCGATGCCGCGGTGAAGGTAGACAACATCGCCCTCGTCGCGCTGCGAATTGCCCGAAACGCTCAACGTGTTCTCCTTGACGGTGATGTCGAGGTCCTCGTTGGCGAAACCAGCGACCGCCATGGTGATTCGATACGAATCTTCATCCACGGATTCGATGTTGTACGGGGGGTAGGAAGGTTTGGCCACGTCAACCCGTTGCGCGGAATCGAGCATCCGCTGCATCCTGTCGAAGCCAACCGTTGAATGGAAAAGGGGCGAAAAGTCGAGCGTACGCATAGCGATATCCTCCTTTGCGAAGCAATACGCGAGAGTGGAACCCGCCTGAACGCACAACGCGTTCGTCACATGGCCGAATTCCGGTTCAAATTGGCGGGACCCTCAAAGGCATCCAGCGCCGTGACTGAGATGGGGTGAATGAATTTCGCTGTCAAGCCGGGACGAAAAAAATTGCCGCAATAGGCTTACGAGGCTGTTCGCTGCGCCTTGACCGGCTTGACGGCGTCGGTAGTGAAGGCGACCTTGAAAAGCGTTATGGGATCGGTGAACCCCTTCATGACGAATGGACCGTAGGGTTCAAGCCGGGCAAGATCATCTGTCTTGCCGAGCGCTGCGCGGATAGCCGCAGAAACGAGAATTTCGCCGCCCTTCGCGATGGCAACAATACGCGCCGCCAGTTGGACGGTGACGCCGAAAAGGTCATTGCCCTCAACGATCGGTTCACCGCAATTGATGCCGACATTGGCGCTGAGAGGAAGCTCCAGGTTTTTCTTCGAATGTTCGCGCAGGCCGTCTCGGATGGCGAATGCGGCGCGAAGCGCATTTTCCGGGTTCATGAAAGCGGCCATGATTCCCGATTGAAGCTGCTTGATTTGTTTGCCCCCGTATTCCATCAGGGCGCGGGCCGCGATGGTGGTGTGTATCCGCAGAGCTTCACGGGCCGTTTCATCACCCCTTTCGGCGAGCAGATCGTCAAATCCCGCGATGGAGGTGAACATTACAGTCACCGACAGCTTTTCCTCTGGAGGTGTCGCGGGTTTGATCCAGGTCCCGATGGAGGTGTGCAAGCGCAAGGCCGAGTCCGCTTTTTGCGCCAGTTCGGCGAAGATCGCCTCGCGGCCGCTCGCGAACATGTCCATATAACGCGGATCGGAAATCAAATATTCCACATAGGCGCCGGAAAAACCGTCTGCCTGTTCCGCAGGGACGCCCAACGCTCGAACCGCGCCGCTCATAACCTTCTGTGCCGCCTCGGGGGGAATGCCACGCTCCTGGCATAAGGCTTCGGTTACCCCGGCCGCGAACAGGTTGATGCCGAACTTGATGTAAGGGTCGCGCAAGTCGTAAGCGCCGCGAACCGGGCCAACGGCCTTACGAAGATAGGTGATGATTATACGAAGTTGTTTGTTGGCGTCCTTGGGAAGTGAGATGCCGCCCTTTTTGCGCCTCAGCGGGGCGGTTACCCGCTTCGCTAAGCCAATTTCCGGATCGGCACCGGACGGCGCGTCCTCCGCTTGGTCCGTCCCCGACAAATGTTTCCGCAAACGCCGCCAGGCCGTGGCCGCCGACCCGGTTTTCGGCGAAATCACAACCGCCAGGGCGAACGCGATGGCCAGAGATGCAGCGCACAAAAGGGTGAGTATGGCGACGAAGCGACCGCTTTGCGCCGTCGACACCTCCGCAGATTCCGTCTCCCCGAAAATGTAGGCGAGTAGGCCGGTTAAAAGCACAGCCAGGATAAAGGCGAAGAAGGTTCCGGAAAGCGCCTTTCCCACCGCGCCCGCGGGCAACTGGTCGTCTTTTGGCGAGTAAGTCAGGGTGGTCTGCGCATCCCGATAGGTTCTGATCGCGGAGACATATTCGCTGCGTGATACGCCGGTGCCCGTTTCCAGAGAACGCCCAATATTCCGGCGGCCCCGTCGGCTTTTATATACAACGTGCTCTTCCGCGATGTCGGCGTAGTCGTCGTAGACATCCTTGACGACCTTGACCCCCGTAACGCTGGGGTTGCGGTCCATTTTCTTGCCCAGCCGAACGGCCGCCACGCGATCGTCGGGGCCGAACCGCGCATAAATCTCCCAACGCGAATGGCGCAGGACATAGACCTGGAAGGTGACACTAATATGCGATTCGGCCATTCCGTCTCCGCACGCGCAGCGACCGTCGAGGCAAGCGAATACCGCTCCTCCTTAGGGTACACGCTAACCCTTGTTTCCTAAAGAAAGATTACCCCGGTGCGGGGGCGAAGCGCAGTGACGAAAGGCACTTCGAAAAAGGTGGACGTGAATTGCGCACGCAAAAAGGGCGCCGCCAACGTTCCAGCGCCCTTGAAAACACTCGCGATCAGACCTTGCTTTAAATGCCGAGGTCTTTGAACCGCTTGTTGAACTTGGCCAACTGACCGCCGCTATCAACCAGACGATGCACGCCGGTCCACGCCGGATGGGTCTTGGGATCGATATCCAGCTTCAGGACGTCGCCTTCCTTGCCCCACGTCGAACGGGTCGTGTAGGTGCTGCCGTCGGTCATCTGGACGGTAATATCATGGTAGTCAGGATGGATGTCTTTTTTCATAACTTAACTCCGCTTCAAGCGGCGCACTATATAGCCAAGCCTTGGCTTCGGATCAAGTGCGCTTTCAGTTGTTTTGCCAATGAATTTCGCAAAATCGAATAATTCTTCACTATTCGCCCTCTTTTTGCCGTTTTGAAGCGAACCGCGTCGCCTGAAGGGCCAGAAAAAACACCGTCAGCATAATGGCCGCCGACACGAAATAGGGGGCATGGCGCCCTAACGTGGAAAACAGTACTCCGGCGAAGGCCGGACCAACGACTCGGGCGAAAATAGATGCGGAACGCGATACGCCGAGCGTGCCGCCGCGACCTTCGGGTTCGGCCTCGAGTGAAATCAGGCTGTTCAACGCCGGGGTGATCACGCTGAAACCGTATGCGAGACCGGCCATAACCAAAAGCAGCACCGGCGGGGTTTGCGCGAACGGAAGAAAAAAGAACGATATGCTCAGTACCAATGCACCCTGAACAACGAGAGCCCGCTCGCCGAACCATCGAGTCAGCCTGCCGATCATTCCGCCTTGAATAAGGATGCTGAGAAGCCCGACAAACGCCAAAACGAAGCCGATATGGCGTGGCCCCCAACCGAACCCGCGTTCGGCCCACATGGCGAAGGTCGTTTCCATTCCGGCCATGACGAAAGTGGCCAGAAACATCAACCCGATCCAGTAGGTCAGGTTGCGGTTTCGACTGGCCTCCGCCAATTGCGCCATCATCGATTTTTTGGGCCGGGCGGCGACCCGGGCGCGAATTTCATCCGACAGCGATTCCTTGAGGATGGCGATGGCCAGACACAGGGAAACGAAGGAAAGGCCGGCGGCGGCGAACGCGGGCGTCTGATAATCGGCGTTCAAGGCGTCCGGCCCGGCGAGAATGCCGCCGATTGCGGGTCCGACGAAGAACCCCAGGCCATAACCGGCCCCGATCATTCCCATGCCGCGTGCTCTGTTTTCGGGCGTGGTCGAATCCGCAACATAGGCGAAGGCGGCGGAGATGTTTCCGGCCATAAAGCCACCGAGCGCGCGCGTGGCGAACAGCATCCACAGGGTATCGGCAAAGCCCAGCCATACGTACGAGAC
>Ga0233431_1004529_pt1 | contig 14781 bp, 13 predicted proteins | sample SI_118_April2016_FD_179867 | JGI IMG/M metagenome (GOLD analysis project Ga0233431, IMG submission 179867) | Seawater microbial communities from Saanich Inlet, British Columbia, Canada - SI_118_April2016_200_MG | ecosystem: Environmental > Aquatic > Marine > Inlet | place: Canada: British...
ATTGTATGCCAAGACGTTTTGATGGGTTTTCCAAACTTATTCAAACTGATGGTGGAAGTGAATTCAAAGCTGAATTTCAGGAGACCGTTGAGCATTACTCTGACCGCCATCGTATCGCTCGACCCTATAAGAAAAACGAGCAGAGCTATATTGAGAGTTTCAATCGTAGCCTACGCAAAGAATGTCTTGGGTGGAGCAAATATCAGGTATCAGAAATTCCGGAACTTACGCTTTTAGTCGAAGAGTGGTTGAGGTATTATCATTATGTACGACCACATATTTCGCTGGGTATGAAACCGCCGCTTGAAAAAACACAAGTGTGACTTTTTAAACTGTACATTGCGTGTTTTACCCTATATTTCAGTAGCAAAGCGAGGTTATGTAAGCAAAATTCCGCTATATAAAATATACAACTACATCCTCTATCGTCTTCATACAGGGTGTCAGTGGTATCAATTGCCAATAGCTTCCATAGCAGATGGTTCAGGTAAAAACGAAATCAGTTATCATGCTGTTTATTACCATTTTCGCAAGTGGAGTAAGGATGGTAGCCTAAAAAGAGTCTAGCAAGCAAGTATTTTACGAATATTTGTCTATTTGAAATTGTCTGAACTCAATTTAGATGGTAGCCACGCAAGAGCCATAAAAGGTGGCGAAACAGTAGCTTATCAACGTCGCAAAAAAGCCAAAATTACGAATATTTTGCCAATCACAGATGCACTGGGATTTATCGTAGCATGCTCTGGATTGGTATCCGGAAATCACAACGATGCTTTCAATTTGACATCGAATTTACAAGAAGCCTTCAAATTCATGAAGCGGCTTGGTCTCAAAATATCGGGCGTTTATTTCAACGCAGACAAAGCCTTTGACACCAAATCAGCGAGAAAAATTTGCTTCAACTACGGACTAATTCCAAATGTTGACGAAAACAAGCACAACCGTAAAAAGCCTAAACGTGGACCTAAACGCTTCTTCAGCAAAGAAGTATACAGACATCGATTTACCAGCGAACGTACCTTCGCGTGGATAGACAAATTCAGAGCTTTGTTAGTTAGATACGAACAACGAGAAGTTTATTTTCTCGGTGCACATTTCATAGCTTTTGCTATGATTAATTTACGCGATGTTATTCTGCAATAAGTTTCAACGAGTTCATGTAAAAGTTTCAATGAGTTCTCTCTGAATCCAGCGTTTATCACATCCTGAAGAGCTTTGGTTTGATCCAAAGCCCAGCTTTTGAAATCGTCACGGCGAAAGATAAATTTGAGAACCCGACAAAGCGTGTCAATGAGATGTGGTAGACCGATTTCACTCAGTTCCTTGTGGTCGACTGGGGATGGTGCTACCTCTCCACTGTGCTGGATGATTATTCTCGCTACATCCTGAGCTACACACTGTCTCAAACCATGAAAGCGAAGGATGCTGAGGGAACACTCAAGCTCGCTTTATCCAAAGCTAAAATTGAGAAGGTCAAGGTTTAGGTTTATCATAAGCCCCGTCTTTTATCTGACAATGGCCTGCTTATCACTCTAACGAGCTGACTGAGTTCCTGAAAGAGAGACCTATCAAACATATTCATGGTTCGCCATACCATCCGATGACCCAGGGCAAGATCGAGCGCTGGCATCGCTCCATGAAGAACGTGGTCAAGCTGCAACATTACTACCCTTCAACCAAGCTGGAAAGTGCAATCGTAGTCTGGGGCGAGTACTACAACAACCAGCGCTACCATGAAGCTTTGGATAATGTCACCCCGGCTGATGTTTATTTTGGTAGAGAAAAGGAGGTCATCAAGAAACGAAACAAACTCAAAGAACAAACCTTGGCTTTACGTCGCCAGCAGCACCTGATAAGAGCAGGTGTATAATTCAATCAGTGAGGCAGAAAGTCTTCATTAGAAACTGTCCAAAATCTCTGAGGACGTACAATATCGCGCCAAAATGCCAAATTGATTGGTGTGAGGTTGCTACCCTTTATGACTTGCGTAATAAAGGGTAGACCAAAAAGCAGAGGCCAAGATTATCAGCGGTGCTCCCATCAATCGGCGGGTGTTCATATCCCTAATCTTCACATAGGTCTTCTATTTTGGAACCTTCCATCGCCTGCACCATGTCAGTGGGAAGGAGAGCCAGCCCAACATCTGGGCGACCCGCGCTGATGATGACCTGCTCCAACTCCAGCACATGTTGAGATACATAACTGGGCACATCCTTTCGGCGGAATGCCAGAACAGAAACAGCACCCACCTGATAACCAGTCACTCTTTGGACATCTCGCTGGGAAGCCATTTGGACTTTTTTATCTCCCAGTATTGCACCGACCTTTTTGAGACTGAGCCGCCGATCTCCGGGAATTACAATCAAGATAAATGCGCTTCGCCCTTGGCCTGAGCTTGCTAAGCGTTGAACCAACATCGCTTTAACGACCTGTGCTACCGGAACGCCCAAATCTTCTGCCACGCCTTCAGCCGTAAACTCTTTACCAGACTGCTGGCGTATCTCGTATGAAATCCCCTTTTCATCGAGTGCCCGCATTGGCATTGTTTTGGAAATGCCTTTTTTCTTTTTTGCCATATTAGCCTCCACTGGGCGTAAGCCCCATTGCCCGAACATATTGCATATCAAAATTAGGATTTTGGTCTAGGTCTACTTGCTCAGAATGGGCGGCTATTTTTTCTCCCCGCGCAAAACCCTCGTCAGAGAGGAAGATAGCAGCACCAAAACCGGCTCCGTTTGCGGTCATTTCCACCACCTCGCGGTCTACTGGCGGGATCATGCCCAAATCAAGGACGGATTCTATATCAACCTGTCCGCCAAATGAGCCGGTGAGGATGACGCGTTTCAAATCTTCCGCTTTCAATTCCAATTCATCCATAAGGATATTAATAGAGGCGCGAATAGATCCTTTTGCCTTTTGTAGCTCCCGAATATCCATTTGAGAGAGATATAAATCGCCTTCTTTTGTCAATTTGATGCGCTTGATACCCTTCTCGTCTTTGTCTATGCGCTGGGCAAAAGCTTCAGGGAGTTTTTTTGAAATTCTGCCACTAGCCTCAATCACGTCTGCGTCTCGTAACTGGTGAATCAGGCTTAATAATCCTGAACCTGTCAAACCGATTGGGGGAGCATCGGCGATGGTGTGCAAAATAATTTCATCGGCTTCAATTTTTGCGCCCACGATAGCCCCATCTATAGCTCGCGTCCCGCAAGAGATATTCACACCTTCAAAAGCCGGTCCCGCCGCAGTGGAGGCGGTCAGGATGCGCTTGCCGTCCGTGACCATCACCTCGCCATTTGTGCCAAGATCAATCGCCGCCATTGGGTAAGGCGCCTCATCAAACCCGAAATATGCCAGGCAAGCTAACGCGTCTGAGCCTACAAATCCGCCAACCGGCGGGGCTAGAGTCACTTTAACTTTCTCTGGGAAAATTCCACTCATCAGTGAAGTGGCATCTTTGATGGAGTCAGTGCTATAGGGCTGAAAAGGAATTACAGACAGCGTTTCTATTGGTAATTTGGCTATAAGGTGGTGCATAGCGGTATTTCCCACAATCGTGACCCGCTCTATCCGCGCCAAGACACGTTTTGAGAGTTTGAGCGAAGCAATGGCTTGATTTATCGAAGCCAACGCCAATCTGTGTAATCTATCGGCAGTTTCTGGATTATCAGCGACAAATAATCTTGAAATCACATCTGCACCGTAAACTGTTTGCTGGTTGAGTCCTGCCGCCCCCGCGCAGACTTCACCATTATCGAGCATGGTCAAAAAAGCGGCTACGGTGGTGGTGCCAAAATCAATCGCCAAGCCCAAAGGAATGTCTTTTTCTCTTTTATAGCGCAAACTAGCTTTAAATATCTTATTCGAGTAGACAACAATGGGCGATAAAACTACTTGGGTGTCGCCCTCTATTCTGGCGCGGCAAGCCAAGCGATTATTTAGCGCAAGTTCCCCCGCAGAGAGATTCGCCAATTCAATCTCATCGGGCGGGGCAATCCCTTTTTCTATCAAAACTTTGCATTTTCCGCAGGTGCCACGTCCTGCGCAGGGTTGCTCCAGCGGCAATTCTGTTTGGGCAATTACGTCTCCCAGCAGGCTGTCTTCGAGGGCTTCAAGGGTTTTTATTTCTTCACCATAAATGATGGTTACAGAGGGCATAAACTTATCCTTTTGGTTAGGTTTTTTGTACACGGATTATACGGGAAAAGTTTTTTAGGAAGATGAAAAGCCGCTTCGCGCGTGACCTGTGGCTTGGTTGCCTTTGGTCAACATTTGCTCGGCGTGGACATTTTTTGCTCACGCCGAAAATCTGTTTGTCAAAGACAGCACCCAAGCCCAAAACACACCCGTGTCGCTCCGCTTCGAGTGTAGGCGCGCGAAGCGGAGCCTTATCCAGAAACTATCTTTTAAGTCGCGGATTTCCAATAGCCTTAGCTTGAATACGATAAGTATCCAGACCATCAGATATTTCTTCCATCGTCACTTGCGGATTATCCGCACCGGATCGTAGGGCGGCATTCAGTGCGCGTTCTTCTGTCTGAGTACGAGCATGGTTTAAAGCATCATCCAATTCATCGAATTCCTGTCTGCCATTGCTGGCTTGCACATAATAGCCAATCACATCCAAGCCCGCCTTTGATAGATGTGGATAAATTAATATCTCTTCTTCAACCATCACACTACCAGCAATCGCGCCTACTGCATTAGCGGCTTGATAATGTTCTGGCAAAATCAAGTTTGTATGCAATTTATCTGCCACATCTTTCAGGAAAATCTTCGCGGGCGCACCGATGCCGATGATGGGTTGCCTCAATCGGATGCTGGTTTCTAACTGTGGGTGCGCTGGATTAATACTATTATTGAAAAACCAATGAGAAAAACTATTTGACAGCAACGCTGTCGGCTGATGCTTGGGGTCGTTGAGAAAAACCAATATAGCCCGAATAATTATTTCTGTTGTATGAGACCAGATAAATTCTGTAATACCGGCTTTATCCCATGAAAGATAATTGCTGAGTATATCCAGCCCGTATATTGCCGCCTGGGTATTCCATGGACTATGCCGCCCGTCAATATGGAGTAAATCTGTGGGCGTGAATCCCGCTACGCCAATAATTTCCTGCCGCAAAAGTTCATCTACACCAAGTTGGCTTTGATGCAATAGCCCTAACTCTTTTAGTAATTCTGGAACAGGTTTTGGTCCCTCTCGCAGAATTTTGATTAAATCATTTTCACGGGCTCTCTTTGTCTTTTGCTCTTCATCTGGCTCACGAAGCAAAAACCAATGCTCCAACCAAAGCGGAGAGATTGGCGGAAAGCTACTTTCTGCGAGCGGTTTAAGCCCTTTTTCTACCTGAGGGTATTGATATGCCAGATAAGACAGCGGTACAACCCTTGCTGGTCCTATCGCTATATTTTTCTCCCTATCCAGAGCAATATGACTATCACCACCTAAACCAATAGAGAGCAATTGAGCCGCTTTAACCGCCGTTTTGTAAGTAGATACAGTTGCCCCCTCTTCGCTAATCTCCACATCCCCGTTTTGGATTAATGCAAAATCAGTGGTCGTGCCACCTATATCAATAATCAACGCATCGTCTTGGTGGGAGAGGAACCTGCCTCCAATGGCACTCGCGGCAGGTCCAGAATGGATTGTCTCCACAGGGGAACGCGCCGCAAATTCATCGCTCATCAATGTTCCATCGCCGCGTACCACCATCAGGGGCGCGTCAATCCCGCGTTCTTCCGTTGAATGTCGTACAGCGATAATAAAATCTTTCAAGATGCCAATCAAAGAAGCGTTAAGAGCCGCTGTTGTGGCACGTTCTACTGAACCAAGTTTTGTCGAAAGCTGATGCCCTAGCACAATGGGTAAATCACAGACTTGAGAGATAGCGTTATAGGCTTGTATTTCATGTTCTGAGTTCAGTGGGCTGAAATAGCTGGAGATTGCAATAGCATCCACTTGACCTTTTATCTCAGCCGTTTTTTCTAAAATAGCAGGTAAATCCAAGTCGTTTTTTTCTTGGCCATAAAGATCATGTCCGCCGGTGAAATAGAAAAAGTGAGGGGTTGCAAAAGCCTTTTGCATCTTAAAAGAAGCAACCAGCTCAGGGTCATAGCCAATCAAAAAAAGAGCGACTTGTTTTCCTTTGCCCTCGGCTATCGCATTTGTTGCCAGCGTAGTAGAAACTGACACCATCTGAATTGCTGCCGGGTCTTGAATATTAATCGCTTTGATGACATTTTTTATCCCAACAGAAAAATCTTGCTTGGTAGTCAGGCTTTTATAAGATGCCAAGACTTTACGCTCATGATATTCTAGCAAGACCCCATCGGTGTAGGTTCCGCCAGTATCAATACCTAAAACAAGGGCTTTTGACGTAGATTTATTTTGCTTTGTTGCCATGCTATACCTCTAAAGAATAAAGCGTGAAACGCATATATACGCTTCACGCTTCACGTTTTTTTTTACGCTTCAGGTCTACTTCGCCGCAGCTTTTTTTCGTTTGCGGAAGGCTTTGATCCAGCGCATCCCATATTCGTCTCTGCCCATAGATAAATCGGCAGCGAGAACAGCGTTATTAATTTCAAGAGTCAGCGGATTAGTGATCGGGCAAGTCAGACCAGCCTGAATAGCCATTGCCATATAAGTAGCATTTATATATTTGCGATCTGGCATACCAAAAGAGACATTGCTTGCACCCATTGTGATATTGACCCCAAACTCAGCTACGATCAATTCGATAGTTTTTAAGGTTGTTATCCCAGACGTATGGTCTGCGCCCATTGTCATTGCCAGAGGGTCAATAACAATATCTTCAAGCGGAATTCCCTGAGAAGCTGCGCGCTCTATAATCTTTTCTGCAACTTTCAGGCGAAGTTCCGGGGTAGCGGGAATACCCTCATCATCCATACATAAAGCAATCACGGCGGCACCATGCTCTTTGGCAAGCGGAAGGATTGTATTCAGAGATTTCTCTTCACCATTGACAGAGTTAATCAAGGCTTTGCCCTCGTATAATTTGAGGGCGGCTTCAAGAGCTTGCGGATTGGCAGTATCAATACAGAGCGGCACATCTACTACAGACATCACCTCTTGCATCACCTGTGAGAGCAATGCCGCTTCATCGGCACCCGGAACGCCAGCGTTAACATCCAACACTCTTGCTCCAACTTCAACTTGCCTGATCGCATCCTGACGCACGATCTCGAAATCACCTTCTTGCAAGGCTTTCAGAACCACCTTACGTCCAGTGGGATTAATACGTTCGCCAACCATCACTGTGGGCAGGTCACGACATATCCCTACACTTTTTTCTTTAAAAGATAATATAGTTTTCTGATTAGTAGCCATTGTTATTGCTCCTATAATCTTCTTAATGCAACTAAGGATTTGGCTAAAGTTACTGCCTGGCTGGCATCGGGAGCAAAGCCGTCTGCGCCAATTTTCTCGGCATATTCGGCTGTGACAGGGGCGCCACCTATAATAATCTTGACCTTATCGCGCAACCCGGCTTCGGTGAAAGCGTCAATCGTCATTTTCATGGCAGGCATGGTGGTGGTCAAGAGTGCAGAAAGACCAATAATGTTTATGCCTTCTTTGGCAGCTTCTACAAATTTTTCAGGAGATACATTGGTGCCCAAGTCAGTAATTTCAAAACCGGCGCCTTCCAGCATCATACTGACTAGATTCTTGCCAATATCGTGCAGGTCGCCTTTCACTGTGCCCATTAAAACCTTGCCAATGGGTTCGATTCCGGCGGCTACCAGTTCTGGTTTCAAAATGACCAAGCCAGCCTGCATGGAGCGGGCGGCAATCAACATTTCGGGAACAAAGTATTCACCCTCTTCAAAGAGACTTCCGACCTTGTCCATAGCGGGAATCAAGGCTTCGTTTAAGATAGTCGCGGCATCTACGCCAGCTTCCAAAGCAGACATAACACCACTCTCGACAGCACTCACGTCCCCTTCGGTTACGCTTTCAAAAATTGGGTCTAAGTTCATTTCGTAGTCTCCTATAGTTTGAATTAGATATGCTTCATCTCAATATCTTATAGATTGTTTAATCGTTATGAGAAAAGCAAAAAGTTTCTTTTTTTAAGTCCATTATGCCTCTCGTAGTAACCGCTTTAGCTGTTATTTGTCTTTGTTACGAGGGGATTTCGAGCGTTTTTCTGATATGCGGCTTTGGCGGTATCCAGTTTACGTTGAGAATCAGCTTGGGTGCAGCACTCAAGCTAAAACCACACCGCTCCGCTTCACTTCGGGTGCAGGCGGTTGTCGTGGCGCATCTCATCATCTTATAAATATATCCAGTGTTGTTTTTCCACCGGGCGGGATAATTACAAACTCATCATCCTTTTTATCTAATGCCATGGCCACTTCGATTAGGCGGCGTATGTAAATATCTGAGCCACTTATTTCTTCGTAGCGAAAACCCCAGCGTTTGCAGTACTCAGCAACTTCTTGCGCCTGCGAGCGATACTTTTCGAGATCTTGCTTGTTGTGGGCTACAAATACGAGGCGTTCATAATTCTCGTATTGCTGATCCATAATCCAGGCGGCACTTTCTTCACCATATTTTCCGATGAGTTCCGTATATTCAGCAAGCGGATTACTGCCTGATTCGAGCCAGCCTTTGGTGAGGTAATAAGAACCGGGTGTGGCGTAGAACTCTTCTATATATTTTTTATGTGAGCCGAGCAAAATGGCAATGCAATCGTCCGTGCGGGGGATTAGCAAAGTATGCTGCCCAGATTTGATGTCTTTTAGCCCGTTGCCGCATATCCCATAAGCCAGCATGACCAAACTGGGTTTTTCGATGCTCTTTATTGCATCTTGAACAGTCCAATTTAGCTTCTTGGGGACGCTGTGCAAACCATAATCCAGAAAGGTGATTTGCTCTGCCATATCTTCTGGCATAAGCTTTTCGAGCAAATTCTGGAAAACTTTGCAAGCAATAACGACTATGGGAAGTCCGATTGATGAGGTCATACTGCGTGGGGTATAGTTGTGCATTAATAGCGTTGATTAAAGGTACTGTTTAATGGCTCTATTGAATTTTTGAATATGTTTTTTCATACGCCTTTCGGCTGTTTCCACATCCATAACTTCTATAGCTTCGAGAATCTCAAGATGGGCTTTCATATCAATATCGTCGGGCTGGGCATAATTAAGGGCTAAATACCAAATCCGCAACGATAAGTTGTAATAGTGCATTAAATCTTTTAGCAAAAACTTATTATGAGCCGCTTCTGCCAATAAAGTGTGAAAATCACGATCTAACTTGAGCAACATTTCTGTATCTTTGAAGTCGGCATTTTGATATTCTTCAGCAAGATGCCTCAACTGAGCAAGTTCCTTTTTGCTAATGCGTTGAACAGCCAAACGAACAGCCAGCGGTTCAATTTCAACACGTACTTCAAAAATTTGCGTCAAATCAGTAACCGTGATGTCGCTCACAAACATACCGCGCCGCGGCGTGATGGTAACAAGATTATCCGCCTCAAGTTGCTTCATAGCCTCACGAATAGGCGTTCGGCCTAATGTTAGTTCACTCATCATATCGGCTTCATTAATAAGAGAACCAGGGGGGAGTTCTGTTGTGACTATTTTTTCTTTAATTTGCCTATAAGCCTTCTCGGCATTTGTGATTTTCATGTTTTTTATCTTTATTGAGATGAAAAACCGCGCCGCGCGTGGTTTGAACTTGGTTGCCTTCGATTAGCATTTTTTCTGCGTAATCTTTGAAGGCGGCAAAACTTAATCGTAATTATTCTCTCCCCTCCCCCCTCTAACTCCCCCAAAACGGGGGAGAACTTATCCCTCCCCGATTTTGGGGGAGGCTAGGTGGGAGGAGTGAATAATTGCCTTGTTTTTTACTTAGTATCTATCCTAAAATTCATCAAGATGTGCATTGCATCTGGGAAGATGCGTTGCACATCGGGCCTTGCACGACCTGTTGAGCTTGAAACCCCGACGTGCAACGCACTTGCGAAGTGCAGTGCACGCCTGGCATCTTTCTCTGATTTATTTTTAGGATAGATTGTTATTTATCTTTTCATCAACATACTTCTCAAGTTGACGGGCAATTACTTCATCAAGAGCGGGGTTTTCGTGCGCAGAGAGCAACTTCTGCCAACGTTTATGGGCACGAGCGGTGGTTTTATTCGCTCCACCTAGCCAAAAGGCATCTAATCCACTGCGGTCAGAGAGTTTGGGTTGCCAAAATTCTGTGCGGCAGCGTTGGAGCGTTTCAGGTTCGCCCAGATAATGCCCGTCGCTGCCAACTTTGGCAATAATCTCATAGGCTAATGTTTCAGCACTTACTTCAATGCCTTTTTCATAGTGTCGCATCATGCCACAAAGCTCATCATCCATTACAAATTTCTCGTAAGAAAATGCCAAATAAGAACTGAGGATGCCAGCCGAATGCAAAACAAAATCAATGCCGCTGTTGACGGTGGTCAATAAGCTAGACATCGATTCGTAGCCCGCTTGCGGATCAAGAACGCTGGAATCTGTCAATGCACCACCACCGCGAGATGATAATCCGTAAAATCGTGCCAGTTGTGCGTGTGCACTAATGACTAGCGATAATTCTGGGCCACCAATGGCTAATGAGCCGGTTCTCATATCTACATTGGTAGAGGTAGAGCCGTAAACTGCGGGCGTGCCCGGGTTTACGAGTTGAGTTAGCACAATTCCCGCAAGTTGCTCGGCACTTTGTAATGCTAGCACACCTGCCAAAGTAATGGGACCGGTAGAGCCAGCCATAATCAACGCAGCGACAATCACCGGTTGCCCTGAACGAGCGTAGGTGATTAATGCTTCGAGCATTTCGGTGCCAAATCTCAGTGGGCTGAGGGAATTAATTAGCCCTATGGTGACAGGCTTATCAAGAACACCACCAAAGAGAATTTTAGCCATTTCCATTGTGTGTTTAGCGCCTTCTGCCCCTTCGGCGCTCCCAATGAAAGGCTTGTCTGAGAGCAACATATTAGCGTGGAGCATTTGAATATGAGCAGTTTCGCTGGGGATGTCGTGAGGCTCAACCATTAGATGCCCGCTCATATCTTGGTTGGGGAGGGCATGTGCCAGTTTAACCAGATTATGATAATCTTCGAGGGTTGGCATTCGCTTCCCTGTTTCAGAATCTACTAAAAAGGGTGCCCCGTATCCTGGGGCAAAGACGGGTTTCCCGTCGCCTATTTCGATATTTTTCTGTGGGTTGCGGGCATGAATCGTAAATTGTTTTGGAACAGATTTAATGGCTTGCATAACCTGCTCTTCGGTCATATAGACTTTTTGCCCTTCGGTTTTGAATCCGTGTTCCTTGAATATGCTAATGGCGTTTTCTTCTGGGAATTCTATGCCAAGATTTTTTAGCAATTCCATGCTGGTGTCGTGGATCTTTTGAATATCTGTGGGGGAGAGGAATTCTGTCCAATTTTTTAGCATTAGATGCTCCGTGTTTTTTAAAGGTGGTGGGTGTTCACGTCAGAGTGATGTTGGTTGGCGGCACGCAAGTTGATGTCGCGCGCGTCTCGATTCTCTTATCCTATTTTTTTTGAACCTTACTTTTGATCCAATTATAAAAACCTGCAAGTCCGCCGGGATAATAAATCATAATTATGATCATTAGCACGCCGTAAATAACCAAGTGCAATCCTGGTAGATCACTGAAGTTTGTGCGTAATAATTCGATGAGGAAGACAAAGGGGAAAGCGACTGCGATGCCACCCCAAAGACTGCCGCGCCCGCCGATATAGGCTATTGCCAAAATCTCAACGGTCTTGGATGTGTGCATGAGGGTTGAGGGGGTTAGTGAGCCAAAGTAGTGAGCGTAAAAACCACCTAGAAAACCGGCGAAGAAAGCAGATAGCGTAAAATTGAAAACCAGATAGCGGATGGGGTTGATGCCCGAAGCGCGGGCGGCATCTAAGTTTTGCCCAATGGCTTTGAAGGCGAGACCATAATGGGAGCGAGTAACCAATTTTAGGGTGATGTAAATTCCTATCATCATGGTAAAGATGATATAGAAATAAGGTAAGTTATCGGTGGTTTCGAGAAATTTACGCGGGTTCATGCCTAAGGGACCGCGCGTAAGGGCTGTCCAGTTGTTGACTAATCCCATCAGTGCGATGCCTAGAAACCAAGCCATCACAGCGGCAAAGATGCCGCGTAAGCGCAATGTTAGGATGCCTAAGGCGAAACCAACTATTCCTGCTACTATGGCTCCCAACCAGATGCTAATCCACGGATTTAGACCGGGGGCTACGGCAATGAAAGGTGTTACGTTCGAGAAAATGCCCGAAGCATAGGCCCCTACTCCTAGCAGGGCGGCGAAACCAAAGTTAACAACGTTGATATAGCCAGAGGTAAAATCAAAGGCGATTGATTGTGCAGCCAAAAATGCGCCCATAATCATCCAGCGGACGATATACTCCTGCCGAAAATATGGGATGCTGGCAGGTAAGGCGGCAATAATAATCAGTAAGGATAATCCCAGAGGATTAAAACCAAGTTTGTTGATAAATTCTACAAATTTATTCCAGCCACTTGATTGTTCTTGTGCTATTTCACTTGAATTCATCTCTATATTTCTCCTAATTTACTGTTCCTGAACACCTTTAACTTCACTGCCAAAAATTCCTGAGGGAGCTATTAGCAAGACCAAAATCATGACTACGGTGGGGAGAACGGTTGTCCACGAAACGGCAACAAATAGCTGAGTGGCTGTTTGCAACATGGCAACGATGAAGCCGCCGATGATGGCACCAACTACATTCCCAAGTCCAGCCATCATGACCACGTACCAAGCATAATAGAGGGGTGTTCCACCCACCGTGGGGTAGGCTTGGAAGAGGAAGAGCAAGGATGCGCCTGAGATAGAAGCCATTGCAGTTGCTAGAGAAAAGGTCAGCGTTTGGATAAAGTTAAGGTTAATCCCAACAAGTTGAGCACCAGTTTCATCTTGCGATACCGCTCGAATTGCCCGCCCTACGCGCGTGCGACGCAAGAAGAACCAGAGCGCACCAATTGTGACCATAGAGATAGCAAAGGCAACCAGACGGTCTACAGACATATAAGCCCCACCAATCTCTACAGCGTCTACATCCCAATAGCGAGAGATACCGCGAAAATTAGGACCCAAGACGAGATTTGCACCATTTGAAAGGACGAAGGATAAGCCCACAGTCAACAAAAATGCGTTCATTATCCAGTCTTTTTTCGTTCTACGCCGCAATGGTGAGAAGATCATTTTCTCGATGAGAATACCTAAAATTGCGCCCGCTATACCAGCCGTTAAAATAGCCCCCAGAGGTGCTATCATACTAAGAAATTCATTAGGTTTTTCATATAAATACTCTTGCATGGGCGTAAATGTAAAATAAGCCACATAAGCACCAATCATAAAAGATTCCCCGTGAGCAAAATGTGGGATATTCATAACACCGAAAACGAGAGCCAGTCCAACAGCCAATAAAGCCCACAAACCGCCTGTGATGATTGTGTTAAAAATTTGAGCATTTCCGCCTTTGATATAGATGGCAACAAAGAGGAATATCGCAAAAACGCTTATGATAATAATGGGCAGGTTATCTTTAATACGAGAGAGTAAAGGTCTCGCGCCTAAATATTTTGCCATGGAATTCTCTCCTTAATCTAACTTCCTGGTATTTTTTTTCTTCGTGTATCTTCGTATAACTTGGGGAATTCTAAATGCCTAAATAAGCATTTCTAACATGTTTATTTGCTTTAATTTCTTTGCTTGGTCCCTCCAGCACAATTTTGCCTTGCTCAAGAACATAAGCCCTATCGGTAAAGCTCAAAGTCGCATTTACATTTTGCTCTACAATTAAAACCGTTACACCCCTTTCTCTTAACTGTTTTAATGCGCTAAAGACATTACTCGTTAAACTAGGCTGCAATCCAAGAGAAGGTTCATCAACAAGCATCAATTGGGGTTTAGACATCATACCGCGTGCAATAGCCAACATTTTGCGCTCACCACCGCTCATTGTGCCTGCCAATTGATCTTTTCTTTCTTCTAAGCGAGGGAAAAGTTCAAAAATATAAGCCAATGTTTCAAGCTGCACTTCCTTCTCACGAATAGCATAAGCTCCTAAAAGCAGATTCTCTTGAACAGACATACCTGTAAAAAGATTAAGTTTCTCCGAAACATAACTAATACCCATTCGGCTAATCATGTGGGCTGGCTCATCGTTAATTACCTTCCCATGAAACAAGACATCACCACTTTTGGGATCAATTAGCCCAGCAATGGTGCGGAGCGTAGTTGATTTTCCAGCACCGTTAGGACCTATCAGCGCAACCATTTCACCTTCGTCAACGTGAAAAGACACATCCCATAATACTTGGAGAAAATCGTAACCAGCGTTAATATTTTTAAGTTCAAGCATTCTCAAAATCCTCCTCTCCCAAGTAGGCTTTAATCACATCAGGATTATTCAAAACTTCGTCCGGTGTTCCTTCGGCTATTGAGATGCCATATTCAATGACCATAACTTCATCGCAAATCCCCTTAATCACCCGCATAATATGCTCAACAGCAATAATACTAATGCCTTGATCTCTAATTTTCAAAATTAGAGTCATAATCGAGTCTAATTCTCCCGGCGTTAGCCCTGAAGCCAACTCATCCAAGAGAAGTAACTTCGGTTTGCAAGCAAGTGCACGAGCTAAATCAATGCGCTTCAACTGAACAGCGTTCAAACGGTCTGCTGGCGTATCAATAGGCAAATTAAACTCAAC
>Ga0233431_1004530_pt1 | contig 14781 bp, 14 predicted proteins | sample SI_118_April2016_FD_179867 | JGI IMG/M metagenome (GOLD analysis project Ga0233431, IMG submission 179867) | Seawater microbial communities from Saanich Inlet, British Columbia, Canada - SI_118_April2016_200_MG | ecosystem: Environmental > Aquatic > Marine > Inlet | place: Canada: British...
ATTCGAACTATACAGAAGTGATTGTATGGATGGAAAATCAAGAATTCAATGGGTTTCGCAGTTTATGCCAATTCTAAGTCAGATTAAAGCTGATTTTGAGAAAAATAAACCTCTACAAGGAATAACTATTGGCATGGCTTTACATGTTGAGCCAAAAACAGCATTCTTAGTTAAAGTGCTAGAAGCAGGCGGAGCAAAAGTTGCTATTACAGGTTGCAACCCACTGTCAACCCAAGATGATACAGTAAAGGCATTAAATGAAACAGGTTCTACTTGTTATGCAAAATATGGACAATCTGATGAAGAATATTATAAATCAATAAACAAAGTTCTTGACACTAAGCCAGACATCGTAATTGATGACGGCTGTGACTTAATTTTTACTATACATAAAAGTAGAACAGAATTACTGGAAAATATAAAAGGTGGGTGTGAAGAAACCACCACAGGTATCCATAGATTAAAATCAATGGAACGCGACAGAATGCTAAAGTTTCCAGTTATGAATGTAAATGATAGTGATTGTAAACACCTTTTTGATAATGTTTATGGAACAGGCGAATCAACTCTCGCATCAATAATGATTACTACCAATGCAATGATTTCTGGTAAAAATTTCGTAGTTGCTGGTTATGGAAAATGTGGATTTGGTTTAGCAAATAAAGCTAAAGGATTGGGAGCAAATGTGATAGTGTGTGAAGTAGATTCTGTGTTAGCTTTACGTGCAAGAATGGATGGATTTAGAGTGATGCCGATGATAGATGCTGTCCAGTTCGCGGATTTCATTGTAACAGCAACAGGAATGAAAAACATCGTAACCAGAAAACACTTCGAAAAAATAAAAAACAAATGCATATTATCAAATGTCGGTCATTTTAATTTAGAAATAAATATTGATGATCTAAAAACCATGAGCAATGAAAATCATTTAGATGATGATATATCAGAATATACATTCCCAGATGGGAAGAAAGTTTTTGTTCTTGCAAGAGGACGGTTAGTTAATTTATCAACCACTAAAGGTCTAGGTCACCCAATGGAAGTAATGGATTTGTCATTTGCTTTGCAGGCATTGGGTGTGAAATATTTAGTAGAGAACAGCGGATTAGAAAACAAAGTTCTTGACATACCAAAAGAAATTGATAATAAGATAGCAAGATTAAAACTAAAATCAATGTGCGTTTATACAGACATCTTAACAGATGATCAAAAAAAGTATGGATCTAGTTGGGATATAGGAACATGAGGAATGTTCATGATCAAAACAACCCCTTCCCCAGAACTTCACAATTTAGTAACATTTATACCAAACAAGCGCGAACCAATTCACAACTGGTATTATTACAAAGAAGGTTATTCTCGAGGTTTAGTAGAACATTTTATTAAAAAATGGAATATGAAAAAAAATCAAACAGTACTAGATCCTTTTTGTGGAGTAGGGACAACACTACTAACATGCAAACAAAACAATATTCCTTCTTTCGGAGTAGATGTTTCTCCACTGACAGTTTTAGTTTCTCAAGTAAAAACAACCAATTACGATTTACAAGAATTGGAACAACAGATTTCAGATGCGTTAGATTGGAAATTTTCAATTCCAAAGACATTACCTAGCGATAAATTTTTTAAGCGTGCGATGTCCACACGATCATTACAAGATATTATTTTTTACAGAAAGAAAGTATCACAAATTGGAGATCGCAAAATACAAAACTTTTTACTATTGGCTTTAATGGATTCTGCTTTCCGTGGAAGTTACTTACGAAAAGACGGGTCAGTAATAAAAATAAAAAAAGAACCCAAACCACCAGTAGGCAAGCTTTTCAAATACAAAGTTCGTAGAATGTTAAAAGAATTAAAAAAAGCTAACTTGTCTAGCGTGGAAACTACTGCAAAAGTAGGCGACGCTCGAAATTTACAATTGGAAGATAATTCTATTGATTATGTAATCACTTCCCCACCATATCTAAACAAAATCGAATACTCGAAAATTTACAAATTTGAATATTCTTTATTTCTAGATCCACCCAAATCCAAGATAAGCGGATTCACAGGAAAATGGGAAGCACCTGAAGACACTACTGAAAAATACTTTGATGAACTTCATCGCGTATTAGAACAATTAAAGCGAGTATGCAAACCAGGTGCACGTCTATCAATAACAATAGGTGGTGGATGTTTTCCCAGCAAAGCTGTGCTAGTAGATGAGCAGTTGGCAGAGTTAGCTAGCCAGGTAGGATTCAATATTACTGACATTCTAGTCGCTCGCAATAGCTGGTGTACGCGACGCAGAACAGAGAAAGTCGGACAAATTAGAGAAAGCGTTGTCTGTATGGAAAATTTATAATATCCAAAAACAACATATCTTCATGTCAATATCTAAGAAACTAATATCATATGGAAAAGAATTAACAGAAAAACTAAAGGGCTTGAAAGAGATCAAAGTAATCGGTATAGGAGGATCAGCTGTTAAAGGATTTGCTGATAAATATTCTGATCTGGATTTATATTGCTATTGCTCAAATCCCCCAAAAATAGAAAAAATCAAAAGCATTCTAGGAATAAAAAAATTTGATTATTATACACAGCTACACGGACAATCAGGGGACTGGTTATTTGTTATTGATTATAAGGGTTTTGAAACCTGCATACAGTTCAGAAGATTATCAAAAATAAAAACATGGCTAAATAATTTCTTAAAATACCCAACAACAAGATCTTCAGTGCTTCCAGCTTCCTTCATCCTAGATCTAAAACCACTTTACGATCCTAAAAAAGAGATAATTAAACTGAAAAAGAAACTAAAGTTCCCAAATCACGAGAATATGCATATAGTACCATTTGACCATATAATAAAAGACAGAATCATGAGCGATGATATATTACCATACTTGATAAAAAGAAAAAGTTATTTACAGATAGAATTTCACATTTCCAGATCTTTAAGAGAATATATGCATGTATTGTATTCACTAAATAAAAAATTCTTCACATCTGCAAAATGGTATGATAAAGAAATTAAAAAATTTAAAATAAAACCAAAAAATTGCATAAAAAGAATAGAACAAATAGCTACTTTAGGAAGCAAAGGCCCAGCCCTCAAAAGAAGGATAAAGACATTCCAATCATTAATAAAGGATACAGAACCATTCGTAGACAGGCATAGAAAGAAATAAACATTTAAATCAGCGATATCATGGTGTGTATATGAAGATTCCAAAATTAAATCGCAAAGACTACATAGCAATATCAGCTTTAGTGATATTCGTAATTCTTATGGCAATTCCTATCTACAAAGATAAACAAGGTTGTGAAATAGCCCAAGCAGGATATACATGCGATTCAGCTGAAAATGTAATGATAGAAAACTGTGAATACTGGGGAGAGTTTAGCTGCAACTCCGAAGCAGATGTTTCCCTTCCACAAATAGAGTGGTATATTGGAAATCTTTGTGAACTTTACAGAGACAATCACGATTCTAGTTTTAACTGCGAAGATTTGCCAACAGCTTGCAATGCAATCAGCGGTGAAAATATTTGTTAGAATATAAAAAATTAGCACTCGGAATTATCATCATTACTCTGTTATCTGCAATATACTTCTATCCACAACTTCCAGATCAAATGGCGTCCCATTGGAATGCAAGTGGGGAGGTTGATGGATACACGGGAAAAGCAATGGGGACATTTCTATTACCTGTAATGGGATTATTAATTTTCTTACTAATGGCCTTCTTACCAAAAATAGATCCATTAAAATTAAACTACAAAAAATTTCAGCGAGAATATGATTCGTTTATTTTAGTAATGGCAATTTTCTTAACCTACATATATTCATTAACAATAGCACACAATTTAGGATATTCTTTCAATATGTCACAAGCAATACTACCTATCATGGCAATACTATTCTACTACATATCAATCTTAATGAAAAAGTCAAAAAGAAATTGGTTTGTCGGAATCCGAACCCCATGGACAATATCTTCTGATAATGTATGGGATAAAACACACAAGCTAGGAGCAAAATTATTCAAGGTATTCGCATTATCATTTATACTACCTATATTTTTTCCAGGATCAATGATGTATATAGTAGGTATTCTCATATTGGGAATTATAGGATTGTTTGCATATTCTTATCTAGAATACAAAAAAGAAACTAAATAATCAATACAGTTCCAACAATAATCAAAATTATTCCAACTAGTTTTGATAAGAAATTCTTTTTAGCTAAATCTTCTTTTAGAATCTTAGGAAAGAATAATGTAATTAATGTAGCAAACAACAAAGTTATCAATGGCTGAGTGGCTGACACTCCTTGCACGAGTGAAGCAGAACCAATTGCCAAAGCCATCATAAATAAAATCCTAGCAGAAACAGAAAACATTGTAGAAATAAAATAAGTTCCTAAATATCGTTTCTTGATTGAAAAAAACCGTTTTACTTCTTTTCTATGGGATTTTTTAAATAATATTGAAGAAATCAAAACCAGAGAAGTCATACTAGACCAGAAAAATATTGACCAAACATCTAGCATACTAGATGAAAATTTTATTATGATTGCATAAACTGCAAACATAAATGCAGTAAATATTGCCCATTTGGTTGATGGGGAAATTTTCAAATCTTTCAAACTCTTAATTGATAAAACAATTGCTCCAATAACAATCACAACAATTCCAACATAATCAGTAACAGCTAGTCGTTCAGCTAAAAAAACAGCACCGAGAATAATAGCAAAAATTGGAGAAATTTCTATTAATGCAAATCCACGGGAAATTTCATCCTTATCAATAGCATGTGTATAGCCTATGTAAGAAAAAACATGAGGCAACCCAACCAACACACCATAGAATATTAATTGGATATCAGTTACAATTGGAAAAATAAACCAAAGCATACCAGCAAATACACAATTAAACAAAAACATGACAAAAGCCATTGATGTTGGATTTATTCGAAGTTTTGATAAGTAAATTTTATCAACTATATTTTTAATTCCCCATAAACCAGCCGATACTAATGTCAGAATAAACCATTCCATATCAATAAATCATTGAGAAAAGTATAAAAAATACACAATTTCCTCCTTTTTTCTTTCCAACAGCGACATAACCCTCCCAAACTCCACATGAGGAAACTATGGGTATCCACCACAAAGTTTAAATACCTTCGCCAGCCTATTATTCCGTTATTGGTGAGAGTATGTTAGGAGCTAAATAACTCATTGGCTTATAGAACTAAATAGTTCCTATATTATATGCGGATTCGGCGACGATATGAAGCTTTTTCTGTTTGATTGTGAATCAAACACACCTTATCCATCAGGATAATATTATTAGATATTATGTTCATCGGTTTGGCTTAACTTCGGTTAGGCATTTCCCAATGGAACGCACATACCGTACGTGCGTATAGGACTTCGGTCCAACAAGGCCAAATGACTTCAAGTAACGCGGCTGAAACAAAACTTCGGTTTTGTTAATGAGAAGCCCATGGGGTAGAAGATGGCCACCGAGCGAAAGCTCACTGCAATGACAAATGGGTTATACTGTCTTTGGAGCAGTCAAAAATTTACAATAACCGTGCATATCACGAGTGATGCCTCGTGGTAGTAGGGTACATGTGACAATGAATGTGGAAAACTAGGTTGAACACCTATCGAGCAAAATATCAAAAGTATTTTGTAATGAAAGAAAACAATCACATAAGTCACTTAGCGATAATATCGCGATGATGCCAAGCAAAAGTGTTGAGGTAAAGGTCTAAAATACCACACTAACTGGTGGATGACTCGGCTCAATTAGGCGATGAAGGTCGTAGCAAGCTGCGATAAGCCTAGGCGAGGCGCAAGCAGCCTTTGAACCTAGGATTGCCGAATGTGACCTCATAGTATTTTCGAATACTATTCCGTAAGGAAAGTCAACCCGCTGGATTGAAGCATCTTATTAAGCGGAGACAAGAGAAAGCAATAGCGATTCTGTTAGTAAAGGCGATTGAAGACAGAACAGAGCGAACCGAATCCTTTCAGAAATGAAAAGGACATGTGGAACCGTGCATATCTTATTCTTTGGACTTGAAGTTTTCTGGAACGTTATACCGTAGAGGGTAATAGTCCCGTAAAGGAACAAAGAAAAGATAATTGCGGAAAAGAGTACTGTACCTTGGATTTGGTGCAGGAAGATGGCAGACATCAACTGCTAACTCTAAATACTCATTGAGTCCGATAGCGAACTAAGTAGGGTGACCGAAATTTGAAAAGCATCCTTCGCAGGAGCTGAAAAGATCCTGAAACCAGTTAGTTATAGTCAGTAGTGGCATGAAAGGTAACTTTAGGAAGGAACATGTTGTGAAGCATAAGTACGACTAAAGTTTTACAGTGTCACTACGTCCGTTTCGAAACACGTGGCAGGGAGTGTGTTCTTGTGGCGAGATTAAGATTTATCTAGTCATAGCGAAAGCGACAAGCCCGCAGTTTACAAGGGGCGCAGTATGAAAGTGCTGGAAGTCACAGGATCACTACCCGAAGCCTCTTGATCTATTCCTGGATAGGATGAAGTGTGGCGAAAGCTGCATGGAAGTCCGTTACCGGTGCTATCACTACGTGCTCGGGTGATCTGGGAATAGGGGTGAAAAGCCAATCGAAAGAGGTAATAGCTGGTTCCTCTCGAAATGTGTGTCAGCACAGCCTCACCTGAGATAGATGATGGGGTAAAGCACTGATTGGGAAGTTGAGGGAAGAAATTCCCGGCTTGCCTGTCAAACTAATAATCTGTCATCATCGTAGAAGGTGGGAGTGAGGGCGCTGGGGTAAGCTCGGCGTCCGAAAAGTACCGAAACTAGCCTGTGGTTAAGGTCCCCAAGTGTGAACTAAGTCACAAAGATGGTGTTATTCCAAAAACAGAGGGGCGGTAGGCTCAGAAGCAGCCATCCGATAATCAACGCGTAACAGCGGACCCTTCTAGGATTAATGCGTCAAAAATGGACGGGAGTAAGTTCACCACTGAGACCACAGATATTGAAAAATATAGTGTAGAGAGGCGTACTGCATGGACAGAAGTTTTTATGTAAGTAAAAATGGACCGTGTAGTAATGAGAATCCTGCCAATAGTAGCAGCAAAGTTGGGTTGGAACCCCAACCGCCGGAAGAGCAAGAGTTCCCCGACAACGTCAATCGGTCGGGGGTTAGGCAGTCCTAAGATTACTCTTAACTGACGTAATCGATAGGGAAGCGCGTTAATATTCGTGCCCCACAAACATACACGCGGTAACGCAAGATTGATTAGAGACATTTTGGGATATTCGATGTAAACTAAGTAAATAACACTGGGAAGTTCCGTCAAGGAGAGAACCAGTCAAAATTGCGATGGCCCTGGTGCAAACTGGGGTTCAGAAAATTTCCAGAATCCATGAAAATCTAATCAGTCGGATTGTTTGTGTCTGTATTCAGAACCGACGCAGGTGACTCTCGCTGAGAAGGCGGTGGTGTGATGGGATACCTCAGTTTAGGGAACTCAGCAATCTAGCCCTGTATCTTTGGTATAAGGGGTGCCTATCTAGTGATAGGTAGGTTGCAATAACAAGGGGAAGGCGACTGTTTAACAAAAACGTAGCCGGTTGCTAGGCAGAAATGCTTTGTATAACCGGTGAGTCCTGCCCAGTGCGAGTGTGTTAAACTCGGTTTCAACCGAGCCAAGCCCTCGTAAACGGCGGCGGTAACTCTGACCGTCTTAAGGTAGCGTAATCCCTTGCCGATTAATTGTCGGCCCGCATGAATGGATTAACGACTTTCCCGCTGTCCCAAACTGAAACCCAGTGAACTAGCTATTGTGGTGCAAAGGCCACAGACCCTCAATGGGAAGAGAAGACCCCGTGGAGCTCTGCGGCAGCCTGTCGTTGTTTCTCGGTTTTTCTTGCATAGAGTAAACAGGAGTTGTTTGAAGCTATGGCTTTCGGGCTATAGTTAGACGTCAATGTAACACTGTTCTTGAAAAACTGTGAAGCTAACCTCGACTCGGGGGACACCGATTGGTGGGCCGCTCGGCTGGGGCGGTACGCTCTTGACAGGAGATCAAGAGCGCTCTATGGTTTGCTCAGTCCGGTCAGAAATCGGACGTAGAGTGTAATGGCAAAAGCAAGCCTGACTGGATCTCTAAAAGCACGAGATCCAGAGACGAAAGTCAGACATAACGATACACCGAGCTGGCACTGATGGCTATCGGTGACTTCAGAAAAGCTACCCCGGGGATATGGGTTGGCGCAGAGAACACGGTCTTCAGAAAATTTAATTACGATTAGTTATAGTAATCTACAACAATTAACTGTAGCTAATAGCTGCAGCTATATACTAGTCAATTTTTTTGTTCTGAAGTACCAATCGAAGTAAACAAAGCGAAGTCATAGTTTAATCGTAGTTCTTTGCGCCGTCCCACTCTATAACAGAGTCGTGGCGGGCGAGAGCTCCTATCGACCCCGCGCGTTGCTACCTCGCTGTCGGCTTCCCCCCTCCTAGCTGTGCAGCAGCAGCTAAGGGTGCAGGTGTTCAATAAAACTTTTCGAAAAGAGTTTTATACACATACTGATCAAAGGGGGACATTAGCTGGGTTCAGTACGTCGTGATTCGACGTAAACGCAACATAGCGGAAAAGCGGTCTTCAAGAAAACTAATAATGATGAAAAAGAGAGTTACAGAATTAGTTTCTATACAATGAATGTAACGTCGATATATCGAAAATCATTTCGAAATATTTTGAAGTCACAAATGAGTATAGAACTTCTTTATCATGATCCATATTTTATGTGATCTAGTTTAGCGAAAGCGTTCAGCTTAGCAGTGAAACTAGACTACCAAATATGAAAAATAAATATTAGGTGTGCAGGCAATGACTGCACCGCCCCAAGCGAAACCTTATTTCAAATTAAGGAGTAGCTAAAGAGCCAATACACATTTAATATTTACCTGAATAGAAATGACAGTTGTATTAACTTGTTAATACGTTATCCTTGGATCTATTCACTAATCATATTGCTGGATTAGTACAGCTTCGGCTGTTCTATTCAACTTGAAGATCGCTCTTCCCTTGAGAAATTAGAAATATACCCATGTTTCTAATTTTTGTCGTTTACGTTGAACGACTTAGACAGTACGGTTTATATCTGTTGAGGGTGCTGTTACCTGACCCAAAGGAGCCATAAGTACGAAAGGAACGTGGCCCCGTGGCCTCTGGTCTATCGGTTGTCTTACGGCATTGCCGAGCAGCTACGCCATAGTCCTTAATCCCTGAAGGCATCTAAGGGAGAAACGACCGGGAAAAATAGGTAATTTAGGTTGCAGACTAGATGATCTGCTTGATAGGAGTGGGGTGTACGCATCAAGCTTCGGCGAGATGTTCAGCCCGCACTTACTAACGACCTTTGTTTTAGACCCCTTAAAAACACTTTTGCTTGGCGAGCCTTTTCATGAAAATGGAAAGGCTCATCATATTTAATTCGCACAGAGAGTAACAATAGAGGAACATGCGATCCAATGAGAATTGTTTCGACTGTGCGGAAAATTTTTTTCTTATTTTTGATAAGAACAGCGTTAGCTATATTGTTTTTTGATAAAGCTTTTTGAGTATCAATTTTTCGCTGCCGTTTTTGAACCAACTTATCCAATAAAAATGTTTGTTTAATAGAATTAGCTTTAGCTACATCCAATAACTTTATTTACTCCCCATTACAATTTTTCATATGATAAAGCGTCCACTAAATGAAAAGCTAGATATCAAGTTAATGAATAAATTAATTTCTGCTCGCGGAATAAGTGGCGATGAACAAGAGATTCGAAATATCATAATTAAAGAAGTCAACAAGCATGCTACTAGCGTGAAAGTAAATAAGATGGGAAATCTGATTGTTAGAAAAAAAGGCAATGGGCCAAAACTCATGTTAGCAGCGCACATGGATGAAATCGGTTTGATGGTAAAAAATATAGAAAAATATGGAAAAATTTCCTTTTCAACTATCGGTGGAATAATTCCAGATGTTTTAGTAGGTGAGCGCGTTCATGTGTGTGGAAAGAAAAATAAAATTTTTGGAGTAATAACCAGCGACGAAGTTAGCAATGATATGGAAATCACAAAAAGAATAGAATCACATGACATGTATATTGACACAGGTTACTGGAAACCAAAATTAAAAAAACTTGGAGTAGAGATAGGAAATTATATTGACTTTGAACCAATGGGCGATTGTCCATGTCATCAAAAAATGCTAGTTGGGAAAGCATTGGATGATAGGATAGGGTGTTATGTTCTTATTCAACTTCTAAAGAAACTAAAGAAAACACCTTTTGATTTATACTTTGTGTTTACAGTTCAAGAAGAAATCGGTGCATATGGTTCAAAATCTTCTGTGTGGGATGTCGAACCTGATTTATCTTTAGTAATAGATGTTACTCCATCAGATGATAATATGGGCGAATCTAGTAAAATTTTAGGTAATGGTCCAGTATTAACAATAAAAGACGAAGAAATCATTTCAGACAAAAAAATGGTCAACTGGGTAAAAAAAACAGCTAAACGTACAAAAATCCCACTACAATTAGAAGTTACTGATGTTGGCGCAACAGATGCATTGGGTATTTCAGTTTTCAAAGCAGGTGTACCAACAACTGTGATCGGCGTACCAATTAGAAACATTCATTCTACATTCTCATTTGCACACCCAAGAGATATTAATAATTTAATCACGCTTTTAATAAAACTTCTAAAAACCCAACCAAAGTAAACACCACCTTCTGATCAGGTGAATTACATCCAACAGCCTAATCCTGAAAGTTAAGATTTCCCTTAAACTGATTGGAAACAGTATATCCATACAAAAAACCAACTAATAATATGGTAGATGAAATACCAAGATTCAAAACAAAAGTAAGTGTATATGATAGTCCTGTGCTTAGAATAGGCAAAGAGCAGTCATACATCCGGTGTTATAATAGAAAAGTTGAATATGAATTACATTTTGAAGACAAAAGCAGACCAATGGGACAGGTTGCTATCTCATTCTTAACACCTAGCGATATTGCAAATGAATACATGCGTGCTAGATTTGATGAACTTGGTTTAGATGATAATGATGTAATAGCTAGATTAGATCCTTTTTGGCCAAATGGTTATGATGGAGGAGTCAAAGAAGCACTTGTTCCACAGATGAGAAAAGGTGTCGGTTCAAAAATAATGAAAAGAGCAATCAAGGATGCATCAATCAGAGGAGCTAATGCAATTTATTGTTTTACAGATAGTGATAGTATGAAAACATTCTTGGGTGAAAAACAAGGATTTGATGAAATCGGAAAAAAGAAAAGAGGATTTATCAAAAAACTAGAAAAACCTTCCAGAACAGAAACATATCGTGCTAAAATATATGATTTCTTTAAAACAAAACAATACTGGATAGGATCTAAATTAGGAGTCATTTAAAAACCTTCTATAGTAGTTATTAGATGTGAGCTGGGACGCAGTTACCGGTACACCTTTTTGGATTTTTGGTGCAGCTTTTTTGCATTCGATCCAATAAAAAGGTGCTCTGAGGAATTTCAGTCCACCTACACTAAACTTCGGTTTAGGAGTTAACTGGCCTGAGAAGGTCGGACAGGTTAAGTGAGGGCGAAACAATGATGTTCTCACAGACCGTTAAACTCGGTGCAATCCCAAGCAGCTGCGATGATTAAAGAGCAGCGGGTAGGGAGCTTAGACAAATACTGCAAAGCGATCAGATGACGTTTCATTAGAAACCGATTTGCTTCACAGAAGATTGGATATGCCCAGCGCACGACTAATTTTAGAAAATAGTAGGGGTCATAAAAAACAAAACCCCCTTATTAAATTTAGTTATCTTCATCATCGTCTTGATTATCATCATCTTCGTCTTCATCTTGGGAATCATTTTCTTGTGGCTTGTTATCTTCCTCATCATCGTCTCCGTTTCCCCATGATTTTATTCCAAACATCAAATCACCTCACTTAATTTGATATAGAGGCGACTGTAAAATAAAATGTCGCCAGAAAAAATAATGTCAATACCTATCAAATATCCATTTCAGGATTTTATTTCTTATCTGCTTTCTTTTTCTTTCCTCTTGCCAAAATATTCACCTCTCAAATTTATGAGGTGTAATTGTGTATGTATAATAGCTGTACAGATCTGACTTTTAAGCTTTTCTATATTGCTATAGTAATGTATCAAGTTTAAATCCATAATTCAGGGTCACTAGGAAACATGTTTACAAAGTGAGTTTATAACCTGCCAGCACCCACATACCCTCAAGGAACACACAATTCTTCTATGACAAGCACATGCCCAGCGCACAAACCTTTTTTCTTTTTAGAAAAGAAAAAACCTTTACGAAAAAAGAAAATCTTAAAATTGGTTAGTTTCTTCGTGTGTATTAGTCATATTTCTTGTCATACAAAACCTTTATATAAGTTCATATATATAATATTATTAAGTGATAATATGGCTATAACAAGAATGATTCACAGACCGAGGCTGGATACTGTTCTCATGGTAGAGGATACCATAAAGAAATTAAAATACTATCCAACAAAAAATCAACTATGGCGAGCACTTCCAAAATCAGTTATGTGGCAAACATTTAATGTTATTCTGGAATATCTCATAGATAGTAGAAAAATAATTATTGATAAAACCGGAGAAGTGGTTTGGATTTTTGCAGATAATAAAAAAATAAAAAAACTATTAGCTAAAGCAAAGCCTTACAGGAGAGGTAAGAAATGACTGAGATTCAGCTTTCAGGAGAATTTGGAAAAGAGTTTGCTAAATTACAACAAAAAACTGAGAAAGGAGACAGCGATGCTGAATATTTATTAAAATTAATAGACAGGGGAATAGCCAAGCTTGTGAAAAACAGCGAATCGGGTCAGAAAATACAGAAAAAATTATTTCCGAAATACTATAAGGATAAATACGAAATAAGCAATTTGTGGAGACTAAGGCTTGACGCCAGCTGGAGAATGATATACACAATCATCGGAGATAGAACTCGTATAGTTGGTGTTATTTTGGAAGTCTTGGACCATAAGAAATATGACAGACGATTTGGCTATAAGGAATAACACACCATCCCAACGTGGTCGGTATGTGTCCAGCGCACATTAATTTTTACTTATAACCCATTATACAAATAATCAGTATATTTGAGTCCCATTTCGCTTCTTAGTTCTTTAGCTTTTTTATAAATCTTGAACATGAATCTCCCATGGATTTCAAACATCCTATGCATATCTTTCATCGTATACGTGTCAATAACATTGCAATTAAAATTAATAGAATGATGATTTCCAAGTACACTCATCATACCATACGAACTATTGTCTTTTCGTCTTCTAAATCTAGCAATAACTGGCCATCTATTGAAATGTTTTTCATCCCACCACGTAATTGTATTTTCATGCACAAACGTGTTGTATAGTTCCCCGAACCAAGAAATTTCTAGGTTTCCAACTGATCTGGGTTTAGAAGCTCTTCGCGCAGCTTCTTCTTGCCTATGAAGTTCACTAAGGCCCCAACAAATTTTACCAACCCGTTCATCACGATTATTATGTTTTGTGATAGGAATTTTAATAGAGATTTTAGCTCTTTCAAACTCTGTTGGGGAATTAGCTGATCCATCATATATCAAATCAATATCAGTAGAAATTGAATAAAAATTTATGAAATGCCCATGTGGAATTTTACCGCCTCTATGCCCATGCTCAAAACCTGTTTCAGATTCATCATCCAAATATGCTCTACTAATACCGACATAATTTTGCAAACCGTTTTTGCCATCAGAATGTATTTGTGCCCAATGTATCGCTCCCCAGGCAGGCATGTCAATCGTGTATATTCGTCCTTCTTTTTTCCCAAGACCATAATCTTCAACAATAGAATTATAAAGTCTGCCCGCAAAGCTTCTTTTGACCCCAGATAATTTATGCATTCTCGGCGCATCTTTAAAATATGGCGGCATAAAACTCTTTACGATGCAAAAAGTTAAATACGCGTTATAAAAAAACTTCTAACAATTTATTAATTATCTCGTTTACTTTGTTCCTTTCCATATTTTTCTCTACAACAGCTATCATCTCTTGTTTGTTTAGAACAATTCTTCGTGTGCCCAAGCACACACTAAACTACTTTAATAAAAACAGTATATATAATTATTATTCATGAAATGTCTATTAATAACTAGGATAAATGATAAAAAAATACCATATGCGAAGTTAGTGATATCTGGTAAGAAGAAATGGGACATACGAAAAACAAATACTAGTATTAGAGGAAGGATTGGAATATTATTCGGAGATACTATTTTAGGGACAGTTGTTCTCTCCGATGTCAAAGGTCCAATGTCTGCTAAAAAATTAGCTGAATATACAGAACACCTATCAACATATGAAAGAATGAATAATTATTCTAAGGGAAAAAAACTATATGCATGGGTTCTTAAAAATCCGGTTAAATTCAAAAAACCAATAAAAATCAACAAAAAATATGTAAATGGGAATTTGGTTGATATCAAAAATAATGATTTATAATAAATGGTTCAGATAGATGTTATAGAATCTTCAGATATACCCAAGCACACACAATATTTTTAAAAAATTCAATTTTCAGTAACCTTTAAGAACCCAAACCACAATCATCTATATCATATGAAAAAAGGAATCAGATTAAAACGAGAGTTGGGTCTGGTAGAAGCAACACTTTGCGGAGTAGGTATAATTCTTGGTGC
>Ga0233431_1004531_pt1 | contig 14779 bp, 16 predicted proteins | sample SI_118_April2016_FD_179867 | JGI IMG/M metagenome (GOLD analysis project Ga0233431, IMG submission 179867) | Seawater microbial communities from Saanich Inlet, British Columbia, Canada - SI_118_April2016_200_MG | ecosystem: Environmental > Aquatic > Marine > Inlet | place: Canada: British...
AAAGAAATCTTTCATAGATTTTTCATCTCGAATTATGCCAGAAGAGATTAAAGATAGTAAATAAGTTCTTAGGACAGGTTCAACGGCCAATTTAGAATAAATCTCTTCAGGTTCTCCTGTAACATATCTTTCATGAATCTCTTCTTTATCTGCTTCAGTTTTTGCAATAGTAATGGCTTCTCCAAAACTTTCATATTCTGGCCTTCCAGCACGGCCAGCCATTTGTAAATATTCGAGAACAGGAATCCAATCCATACCCCATCTTCCAGAGAAACGTTTAAGTGATTTAATTATTACTCTGTAAGCAGGCAAGGATAAGCCGGCAGCAAGTGTTGGAGTTGCTGCAATAATTTTAATTTTTCCACTTCGAAATTCATTCTCGATTAAATCTTTTTGTTTTTGTAACAAACCAGCATGATGAAATGCAATCCCTTTATCTATACAACGAGATAACCGTTTACACTGTTTAGTCGGTGTAGAACCAGCTTTAAGAACATTTTGACTAAGTTCTATTAATCTAATATTTGTTAACTTTGCTAGGTCTTCTGCAGTTTTTTCAGCACTGGCTCTAGATGAAACAAATATGATTGCTTGCTTACCTTTTTTAATAGTTTCAAGAGATAAAAGTTGCACTGAATCTAACATCTTATTCTAAGAGGAGAAGTTTTTTATTAACTTATCTGTTAGATTTTTTTATCTGTTTAAAATGTATAATTAATGCACCTATTAAAAAGTATAGGGCAAAGATCCAAAATAAAGAGAAGATTGTTGCAAATATTTCTACCTTATTTCTACAAGATTCTTCTGGAACTAAATCAAGACCGTCACAACAACCTTGTTCTCCAGTTTCTAGTTGCCAAGGAACACAGTTATCTAATTCTTCGGCAGTCCAACTATAACATTGCTCTTTAACAGGAGGACAAAATGCTTGTGTTAAAGAACTTCCTTCAATTGCAAAATGCGATAGAAAAACAAAAGTGTGTCCAGTTAAAGTTGGAAGAGTCAAACTGTAATCTGGAAGTGAACCCCCATAAATTGAGTTTAAAACTGGCATGTAAATTAGTAGATAAAATACAAAAAGAACTAAACAAACTAAAATCCCATAAATACCTCCTCTTAACCAAGCAGGCCTTTTCTTTAACCAATTTTTAAAATTCACAAATAATGATTTTTTTTTTAATTTATAAATTTTATGCTATTATTTCTAATTATGTGTCATAAATGTTCTGAATAAAGATATTTTAGTCATTAAGTTTAACTAAATTTTTGGGAACATATACATCATAAACAAAAATATGGAGGAGATAGAAATGGCAGCAGAATTAGCATATGATAACAAACCGGTAAGTGCAATACCTTTAACAGAAACACTTTGTGAGGGGGGATCGGTGATTCCTGCTTTGAAAGTTGGGGTTAGTCCAATTGGCCATTTTTATGAGTCAGGCTTTGAAGTTCAAGATAGAAGAAGTGTAGCAGATTCAGTTAAGTCATTATATTTTCAAGAAATGAGTAGACTAATTGGGTATAATAATGAAAATGTGCCAAATTGTGTCAGAAATCCAATGGAGGTTTTAGATTTTGCTTTAGAAGGTAGAACTTTTAGAGAATTAGATCAGTTAGTTGAGGAAACTGTTGAAAGTGTTCAAGTAAGAGCAGAAGAAACAGGAACAGAGCTAACTCGAGAAGAACTTATTGGTTATGGTCTTGGAGGAGTTTTACGTGCTCGTTACCATGGTGAAAGGGATAAGAAAAGGAAAGAAATGGAAAGAAGAGGGTGGGTAGGGTTCCCGCTAGATGGTTTCAAATAAAGTTATTTTTTAATTTTTTATTTTTCTTAATGCATCTATTGAATTAATCAAATCTTTTTCTTCGACATACAACAAAATTTCTGTTTTACTTGAGATAATATCCATCATATTAATGTCTCTTGTTGTAATTTCTGCAGCTAACCTTGATAGAAGCCCTTTTAACAAAGCGGTTTCAATAGGGAATTGTAATCTTATCTCTGAAAGATTTTCTTGCATACAAAGAATATTTTCTTTATCAAAAAGCACAAGTTTTTCTTTCAAATCTTTTTGATTAACTATTAAAGTTAGTTCCTCTTTTGATTTTACTAATCTAAAATTTTTCTTTAATTTTTGTTCATCAAGATAATCTTCACAGATTTTAGAAAACTCATTATCTTTAACAACTAAACGAGCAACATTATCTTTAGTAGTAATTAGCATACTATTGAAAGCTTCATTTGTTTGATTAAATCTTTCATCTGCAAAAAAACCACCTTCATATCTTCTAATTGCACTAATAACTGCATCAACGGGATGATTTAGATTATATTGTTTAATTAGAAATTTTGCAAGTGCTCTTAAATTTATAATTTCTCGTTTAAGACTTTTTTGTATAGAAATATGTTTGTTTAATAATCTTGCAATTTCTTGATTTATACTGACCATAATAAAAGAAAAAGGTTAAAGTATAAAAAGTTATTCAATAACATAGACTTTTACGGTGAAGGGATCAAATTCTTCCTCTTCCTCTTCTAAAATTACTGGTTCTGCAACAGTGTTAATAACCCATTCTCTTTCTACAGAATCTCTGCCATCATCAACTTTAACAGTTATTCTCTTTTTACCAGGACTTGTAAATGTTCTACTCACGGTATCTGTTCCCTTGACTGAACCTTGATTTAAACCAAAGTCCCAATCATAAGTTAATCGATCATTATCCATATCTTTAGCTGTAATGTGGAACATAATCTCTTGACCAACAAGAGCACTAAATTCATTTACTGGCATAAAGTCAAGTATTTCTGGTGCAACGTTAACATTTTTAACGGTTACCTCAACTGGATGTACAACTTCAGAAGTACCATCATTTCCAACAAAACTTAACCAGATAGTTTTTCTTTCGCTGTTATATCGTTTATTTAGGAAATTAAAATTACTGAAAAGATTGTCTAAAGATCTTTGACTTCTGTTCATTACGGTATTGTGATTAGGTTCCCATAAAAAAGTACCATCAACAAAAGAAGCACCTGGTGGGACATTATCTAACCTGATAGTTACGTCATCACCGTCAGGATCTGTAGCTGAAACTTTAAACATAAATTGTTGTCCTTCATTTACAACTAATACATCATCTTTAATTTTTAAACTTGGTTCACGATTTTTCTTCAAAACTTCTAATTCAAGATGTTGTGTGTTTCCCCATTTTCCATCTGTTGCAGTAACGAACACTGTGTAAATCCCTTGATCATCATAATTAGTATTCCATGTACCTGATTTTTTTCTTAAAGGATCTGTGTAATATACTCTTACAATGTCTCCGTCTGGATCAACAGCTTCTACACTCATCTTTACTTTATCTAACTCTGCGATTGTCAAATTGTTTAGTTGTGTAAATTCTGGCATTCGATTAACATTGTAAACTGTTAAAGAGATTTCTTTAGATGTACAAAGTTCTTTTGCACAACTTGTAATTTTAAATGGAACTGTTCTTGAACGTAAAAATAAATGTTCTAATCTTAATGAGTTTAACACATCACTAATTAATCCACCACTTCTTCTGATATGATCATAACTTGGTGTCCATGTTAAAATATCATTTTTGAACTTTGCTCCTTGCGGGAAATAATCAAAACTAAGTGTAACTTCATCCCCATCTGGATCAAAAGAATCAATTGTGACATTTAATAATTCTCCTTCCTTAACTTCAAGAGATTCTGGTAAATTTAATACTGGTGATTGGTCAACATTTGTAACAGTTATCTTAACATCTTCCTTAACTGTAAATTCTCCATCAGTTGTAATAACCTCTAAATTGTATGTTCCTTCATCATAATAGCCAGTCTGCCATTCTCCTTCTTCATTTAATGGGGATTCAAAAGAGTAAATTAAATCATCTTTATCAAGATCAACGTCAGGATAATCTAATATTACTTTCTCACCTTCTTTAACAGTAATTGGTAAGAAATTTAATTTTGGTTTTCTATTAACTCCATTTATTTTAATTGTCCATTCTTTTTCAATGGTTTTAATAGTATCATTAATTATTAATTTTAAAATGTGTTCTCCAGAAGATTCATAGTCTAAATAAAATTCTCCTGCGTTTTCTTCTGAGATAACTTCATCATCATAAGTCCAAGTGTACGTTAATAGGTCGCCATCATTATCAACACTATCAACATAAAAATCAAGTTCTGTATCTTCTTTTGCATTTAAAGAACTATCTTTTGAAAAAATATCTGTTATTATTGGGGGTTGGTTAGTTCTTAATATATTAACTTCAACTCTAGCATTAGTATCATGTTCACCATCAGAAACTTGAAAAGTGGCAACGTAATTCCCTTCATCATCATATCCAGTTTTCCAAACACCATTATTATCAAATGGAGCATTAAATTCATAACTTAACACATCTCCATCAGGATCTACAACTAATTTCTTTAAATCAATATCTTGAGTTTCTTTTACATTGATTTGTTTCTCTGATACATAAGGGGCCTGATTAATATTTTCAACAATAATTTTAACCATTCTTACAACTTGTTCTTTACCATCTGAAGCTGTAATTTCAATTTCATACTCACCAGCATCACCATAATTGGTTTGCCATTCTCCTTTCTCATCTAAAGGAAATGCATATGAATAATTTAAATTATCTCCATCTAGATCAATAGCTTCTGCTTTTACCTTAACAAAGTCTGTTTCTTTAACCCTAAATGTTTTTGTTGCTGCAAGCGAAGAGCTAACAAACAAAATAAAAATTACTGTTACCAAAATAAAAATTGCTAATTTTTTAGGGTTCATTTTATTTTTCTCTCTTTATGTTTAAAATTTAAAAAAGTAAAAAAAAAAATTAATTTATCAAGTAAACATCCACAATTTCTGGTGGCATATTAACGTCTTCAACTGTAACCTTAACTTTTTTAGTTACTCTATCTTTACCATCGTCAACGATTACAGTTACAACATATGCGCCGTGGTCTGTGAAGCTTGTTTCCCAAACTCCATCATTCCCTACAGGTTCACTAATTGTAACAATAGTTTCGTCTTCATCTAGATCAGCAACTTCTGGTTTAATATTTACAGTTTCTCCTTCCTTAACTACAATGTCCACAAGGTTAGTTACTTCAGGTAAAACGTTAACATCGTTAATTATTAAACTAAATGTTTTTTCTGTGTCTAACTCACCATCTGTAGCAAGAACAGTAATTTGATACTCACCAGCACTATTATGGTCAGTTACAAAATTTCCGCTTGTTAATGGCTCTGAAACTTTAACACTAACAGGATCTCCATTTGGATCTGACACTTTAGGTTCAAACTTAACTGTAGCTCCTTCCCTAACTCTAATGTCCTTAACACCTTCTACAAGTGGAGCAACATTAACACGTTCAACAACAATTTTGATTTTTCGCTCAGTAGTTAATTTTCCATCGGTCGCTGCTAGAGTAACTAAATAATCACCAGCATCACCATAATTAGTTTGCCACTCACCCAATGCGTTTAATGGTTTACTAAATGTATAAGTAACTTTATCATTGTCTGGATCGGTAACTTTAGCGTTTAACTTTACCATTTCACTTTCTTTAACATTGATTACTTGTTCTTCTCCAAGATCCATAACAGGTTCTTCTGTTAGTTCTGGAAGAACAATTTCTTCTTCAACTGTTTCAGGTTCTACAACCTCAGAATCACTATCTATTAATTCTGCTTCAATTTGTGCAATTTCATCAATTAAACTATCTTCAACAACTTCATCTTCAGGAACATCGTATGCCTCATAATTTAGACAACCAACTAAGAAGAGAAACATGATCAAAATAGATAAACTCACCATAACTTTTTTCATAATAAAAACACCCCCAATAATACTTAATGTATGTACTCCAGAATGACAACTCGTATTTAAAGATTTATACACAAGAAAATATATTGCACAGACTTAATTGTTTATATTGGTTCTTGTATTTTTAGAACTTATGCAGTATATTAATTTTTCTAAACATTATGCAGCAAGACAATAACGTTTATTACTAAGTAAAGTTATCCAAGTGATATTATGAGTAAAATTTACACAAAAACTGGTGATAAAGGATTTACTTATCTTTCTGACATGACTAGAGTTGTGAAGAATCATCCTAGGATAGAAACTATTGGAACAGTAGATGAAACAAACTCAGCAATTGGATTAGCTAGATCACTTATTAAGAAAGAACAACTCAAAAGAGTAAATGAAATTTTATTTAGGATTCAACATGAACTTTTTGTTGTTGGTGCAGATTTAGCAACACCAAAACAAGACATTAAAGTCCCAAGAGTGGTTGATGAGCATGTTAAGACCTTAGAGAAGGATATTGATACCTTCACAGAGAAGATGCCTCCTTTAAGAAGTTTCATTCTTCCTGGTGGGAGTATTGCTTCTTCTCATTTACATAATGCCCGTGTTTTATGCAGAAGGGCTGAGAGAAGAGTTGTTGAGTTGAAAGTTCTTGATGAAGTTAATGAGCCAGTATTAATGTATTTAAATAGGTTATCTGATTTGTTATTCACGTTAGCTAGGTTTGTTAATCAAGCAATAAATAAGGATGATATTATGTGGAGTAAAGAGAGAAGTACTTCTCACGGTAAAAGTTTACAGGAAATTGAAAGTGAACAAAAGAAGTTGTTTCGATAAAAAATTCTAAAATTAAAAAAATATGGCCCCGCGGGGATTTGAACCCCGGACCTCACGATTTCTTAGCTTGAGCATATCAGTCGTGCGCTCTACCAGGCTAAGCCACGGGGCCGTGTTTTGGGATAAAATAAGCTCATTTAAAAAGGTTTTCTTTTATTATTTAAGAATTCTACTTACTAAATTATATACTTCTTCATGGATCTCTTCAATTGTTCTTGGTTCATCATCTTTATGGCAAATAATATGGTGCCAATCTTCATGAGTATCATGTTCTAAACAATGTAGATAAGCGTTTTCCGCATCCCTTAAATGATTAATGTCAGCTTCATGAATATCGCGCTTCTTACCTTGTGTATATTCTCTTGCTGCTTTCTTATCAACTAACTTTTGACCAATCTCTGGTTTCATATGTAAAAAGATGGTTTTATCAGGAATTGGAATGTTCAAAATACCATATTCCGTTTCATTAACCCAACTAAGATATTTTTTTCTTTCTTCATCACCTTTAATTTTTCCGAGTTGATGACCTTTATTAGCACTAGTATATCGATTAGAGATTACAATCTTATCACTATCTAACCACTTTCTAATTTGAAAAGATGCAGAGTAACGATCAAGGGCATAAAATAAGGAAGCTTGCCTGGCAGAAACTTCTTTAGCAGAACCAAATTCTCCTCTCAAATAACGTTCAACAAATGATGCAGATGGATTTCCATATTGTGGAAAGTCAGCCATTTCAATGTCATGTCCTTCTTTTCTTAAACGTTCAATTAGAAGTTTTGTTTGCAGTCCTTTACCAGAACCATCAAGTCCATCTATAACAATAAACCTACCACCACTCATAGTCTCAAGGAATTAGAACTCATTAATAAATTCTTTGATTGATGATTTATCGTCACTACTTATGGACTACATTAAATTTAAGTAATATTTGTGTTAAGTAACTAAAATAAATTAAGTGATGTTAATAAAAAAATGAATGCACCACAAATTTCTGAAGACTTAACGGATAGAATTATTAGATATTGTGAAATTGACACTGGCTCTATTGAAGGAGTGAAGAACGAAGACGGTACACTAAAAGTTCCATCAACTCCAGGACAAAGAGTTTTTGCAGAATTACTTGCTCAAGAAGCAAGTGCAATGGGATATCAGGTAGATTTTCTTGATGCAGGATTAAGAGTTAGAGCAAAAGCAACAAAAGAAGGCATTGTTCCAATTATGATGGGTGCACATTTAGATACTTCAGAAGAAGCACCAAGTAAAGACATTGAAGTTATTGTTCATGAGAATTATCAAGGTCAAAATCTTGTTCTTAAAGATGATGTTGTTATATCGCCACAGGACAAAGGATTTGAAAAGTTGAACGAATATAAAGGAGACACACTTTTTACATCAAACGGAAAAACATTATTAGGTGGAGATGATAAAGCTGGTGCTGCTGGATTAATGACTTTTTTAAAATATTTAAAAGAGACAGGAGAGGACCACGGAGATATAGATGTATTTTTTACATACGATGAAGAGACAGGATTAGAGGGAGCAAGTTTAATTGATCCTGAAAAAGATACAAATGCAAAATATGGTTTTGTTTTTGATAATGCTGATGGTGATTTAGGTGTAAACTCTTTTAATGCAGCAAGTGCATATTTAGAGCTTCCACAACAAGGATTAGATCAAGAATTCACTGGAGAAAAAGTTACAGTTACACTTAATGGAATTTCTACTTTCCCAGGACATGGCAAAGATGAAGGCATGATTGATGCTTATAGAAATCTACCTGGAGTTGCAGCAATTTTAGAAGATGCAGGAGCAGTCATTACTAATATTCAAGGAAGTAGTGGAAAAATTGAATTAGAGGTTTTAGTGAGTGATCCAAAAGAGATTGCGGCACTTTCTAAGATAACTGATACGAGATTTGACCCTGCAAAATTATTAAAAGAAGGTAAAAATGTTGTTGATGTTAAATATCATCAGGAACAGGGTTCTTCATCTCAAACATATCATTTAGGAGAATTAGTTGGAATGGTTAATGATATACCATACGAAATGTCAGCAGAACAAACTGAAGGAATACAAGGGTATATTCAACCATTACAGTTTAAAGTACTTGATGGCAAATTATTTGCAAGAACATTGTTAAGAGATTTTGAAACAGATGGATTGGAAGCAAAAAGAGAATTAATTAGAAGGATTGCACCATCTGCAGAAATTAAAGAAGAATATATGAACAAGGCGGAAATACTTGCAGAAAATCCACAAGTAATTGATGCTGCAGTACTAGCAATGGAACGTGCAGGAGTTACTAACGTTAAGCAAACTGAAGTTCGGGGTGGAGATGAATCTGGTGTGTACACGCTCTCTGTAAAAACCATGACAGGAGAGTCAGAGCCAGGTAGAAGAATCCCATCTGTAAATGTTGGAATCATGGGACCGGGAATCCACACTAAAAAAGAATGTTTGGCTCTTGGAGCAGTGGTTAGAGGATTTAAAACGATGGTTGAACTTAATAGGATGGCCGTAAATGGCTATCTTAATTAATTTTTTTTCTCTTTTTCTTTTTAACAAATTTAATAAACATCATCTAATTTCTAATTACTATGAACCAAATAATCTGTGTTGTTGGAATGACGGGATCTGGTAAGAGTGAAGTTGCTGATGAGTTAGTAAGAGAAGGATACAAATTTGTTAGATTTGGACAAATTACTCTTGACATTGTTAAAGAACGAGGATTAGAACCAAGTGAAGAAAATGAAAAGCCTATTCGAGAAGAAGTTAGAAAAGAACATGGCATGGGCGCATTTGCAACATTAAACATTCCAAAATTTGACAAATTATTAGAAGAAGGAAACGTTGTTGCTGACGGTCTTTACAGTTGGTCAGAATACAAAATTCTTAAAGAGTACTATAAAGAGAGGTTAACAGTTTTAGCAGTATTAACACCGCCTGCATTAAGATATTCTCGGTTAGCTGGAAGAACACAAGTAGATGAAAAAATGCGATCAAGACCTGCAACTAAAGAGCAAGCACAATCAAGAGATTTTGCAGAAATTGAAAATATTGAAAAGGGTGGACCAATAGCAATGGCAGATTATTACATTATTAACACAGGAACTAAAGAAGAACTGATTAAAAAAACACAAGAATTCTTAAGTTTCTTAAATAGTTAGTTTTGATTATCTTCTTTCAATCAACATAATTGATTTAAATAATCTTAAGTCTTACTTTTATATGATAATTGGTTTAACTGGTAATGATGGTTCTGGAAAAGAGACAGTTGCAAAAATTCTAAAAGAAATGAATTTCTACTTAATTCCATTATCAGAATCACTAAGAGAACAGTTAAAAAAAGAAAATAAGAGAATCACTAAAGAAAGTTTAATTGAAACAGGAAATAAATTAAGAGCAACTAGAGGACCAGAGGTTTTGGCTAAACTTGCTATTAAAAAAGTTTTAGATGGAGAGAATCACGTTATTACTTCATTAAGAAATCCTGAAGAAGTTAAATTCTTACAACAAAGAGAAGATTTTATTTTAGTTAATATAACAGCTCTTGAAAAAGTTAGATTAGAGCGTTATAAAAAAAGAAATAGAGATTCTGATCCAAAAACAATTAAAGAGTTAAGAGCAATTGAAGCGTTAGAAAATACTACTAAAATTAACGGTCAACAATTAAACAAAGTTGTGAAGATGGCCAAAATTACTTTAGTTAATGATTCAACAGAGAAGAAGCTTAAAGAGAAGGTAGAAAAATTTGTTAAGGATTGGTTGTACAAATTACAGGATTCTAGGCCAGATTGGGACCATTACTTTATGAGTATTGCAGTTGCTGTAAGTCAAAGAAATAACTGTTTATCTGCACCTAAGGGCACAATTATTGTTAGAGATCGACAGATTCTTTCAACAGGATACAATGGAAGTCCAAAGGGAGTTAAGCATTGTAATGAGGGTGGTTGTCAAAGATGTACTTCTAGACATCTTGGAAAAATGAAATCTGGAGTTTACGCAGAACCTTGTATCTGTGCACACTCTGAAGAGAATGCTATTGTACAGGCTGCCTGTAATGGAACATCTACAAAAGGAGCGATGATGTACACAACCTTTACACCTTGTGTTACTTGTTCAAAAATGATTATTAATTCTAGAATTAAAGAAGTTATTGCTCGAGTAGTTTATCCAGACGATTTATCTATCAAAATGTTGAAAGAAGCTGGTGTTAAGTTACGGGTTCTAAAATAGCTGCTTTAACATTAAATAAATGCACTTTTTCCTTAGAAAATAAAACAATCCATTTATTTGGTTTCATAATTTCAACTAATAGCCCATCTTTAATTAATTGTTTTTTAAACCTATCTTTCTTAACATCAGAAAGTGATAACTTCAGACCACATTTCCCTTCAGCATGTTTATAAGCATAAACTTTATTGTCCTGTCGAGTAAAAACAATATTTGTTAAAACATCTCGTTTATAGAGATGAATATGAGATTGATAACCATGGCCAGCATTATCAGTCCGAAACTTAAAAGTAGGAGAATAATATTCTCCCTTTGGAACACCAGTCTTTGCTTTTCTAAGGAAACCTAATAAATCCATAATTGAACAAAATTTCTAAGAGTATATATATTTAACTTTTATTTTAGAAAAGAAAAATTTAAAAAATAAAAGAAAAAAAATTAAACAAGTAAAACTTTAAGAGCTTCATAAACAAGAATTGCTGGCCAAACAAATGATTTTAAAACTCCAAGTACACCATTCCAAAATCCTGTTGCTGTTGAAATAAAATAAACTAATGATCCAATTAGTCCAAGGCCGTAAACTGCCTCACTACAACCAGAATTACAAGGAAGTTTACAAGATTCCATTTTTGTTTTCTTAACTTTACTTCTTTTAGTTTTAGGTTTCATTGTATCTACAAAGATATTATTGAAGTATATAAATTTGTTGAAAATGAGATTAATTCAAATAAACAAATGATCCCTATTAATTATGGTTTACGAAATTGAAAAGTGTGATGTTTTAATCAAAAAGAAATATGAAAGAACTAACTAAAAACTTGATAAAAAAGATTTAACGTTTACTTCTGTGGACTCCAACAGTCTGCCAAATTAACTTAACTAGTGCTTTAGGAACTTTACCTTTAGCTGCAGCGGTCCATCCTTCAATCTTTTTTGGAAATTGTCCTCCACCATTACTAATTATTTGCAGATCTAATCCATTCCAAGTAATTTTAACAACATACCTAAATGTTTCATTTACAAATTTGTAAGTGCCAGCAGGAATTCCAATTTTTTTCTTTGCCTTTTCTACAAGAACAAATATCCGTTGATAAAGTTTCACTGTTGCTTTGCTGTGACCTAAATCATGAATGGCACCAGACATTCGTTGAAACTGAGGAAGTAAAATTGTTTTTGCTTCACTGTATCTTCCTTCTTTAAGAGCTGAGCTGCTTCAATACTTGCTACCATGCTTTTTACTCTAACAAAAGCAGAAGCAACAACTATTAATTCCGCATCTGAAAGTTGTTTAAATTTTAATGGGTCTGAAAGGAATGGATTTCCTAATTTTTCAAGAAATTTACTTTCTTTAGCGAATTCTTTTATCTCTTTATCAGCATCAGCAAATCTACCTGCTTTTAAATCACGATCTATATCACCTGCCAATTTAACAAGATAATCATGTAAAAGTCTTGTTAACTCACGACCTTCTTCCTTAGTAACAGGTTTGCCTTCCTTTATTTTCTGTTGAAGAGATAATAGTTTACTTTCCATTTGTTGTTCGACAGCAATGGTCTTTGGTGATTTTGCAGCATGTGCTGGAGAAGAAATAGCAATTTGGCTAACTGCTGCTACAACTAGAACTAATTTTGTCAATAATCTTGATACCATTATTAACTAAATGATATTCTTCTTTAATATAAATATTACCTTTTTGGTGTTGTTGTGTAAGAACTAATCAAGAATCTCTAAAACTTTCTCTCTGCTAATTTCTCCAGATTTAATTCTGACTTTAAGGCCATGTTCTTTCTTAAAGAATTTAATAATTGCAGCATTAGCCTTACCTTTATCTGGAACTTCTTGAAGATATAATTTTAAAGCTTTACTCATAAACTTTAACTCGGTCTTAGAAGCATTTGGAGTTACCTTAATCTTTAATAATCCATCTTTAATATAATCTTTAAGTTGCATTTTAATTGAAAAACATTATTGCTATTTAAAGTTGTCTTGAAACATCACGAACATGATCATACAACCAGCCCCAGAAAACGTCATGTTCAATTCTTGTTGCAATACGAGAATCTACATCTTGATTATAATCATGACCTACCAAAACTAATTTTGGTACTGCCAAACCTTGGGTTCTTAATTCTAAATCCACTTCTTCTAATTTTGGGAAATCATCATCTGCAAAAAGATAAGATCCAACACAATACTTTGCCTTAGGATTACGATATCCAGTAGTATCAAAAGGAACTTCTATTCCCCTTAAAAGTGTCCACTGCTCTGCAATATGTCCTGCCAACCCATCACGCGATGTTACAACTCTAACATTATGACCTTCAGCCAATATTAATGGGAGATGTTCTTCAATTGTACCAACGGGAGTGATCATTGCCCCATATTCTGTATCATAAAAAGCAAAATTTTGTACGGCTCGATATTCTTCATAAGTAAAAAGATTTCCACTAGGTTTTCTTACTTTTCCAACAACAGTTTCCTTTTTAAAATTGGTAGGATCAATATCAACACTAAAAAGTTCTCTGGCAATAAGACTCTTTACTGCACCCGAATCTGCAAAAACGCCATCAAAGTCCAAACGAAGTTCTAATCTTGGTTTCACGTTACTACTTGGAAGTCATTTTATTTATAAATGCTTTCTATATACATTATCTAATAGAGGAACTTTTAAAAATCAACTCAAATTAGTAGAAGATATGGGAATAGATTGGAATAATATTCAAGAGAAGTGGCAGAGTAAATGGCAAGATGCAAAATTAGGTAAGGCCAAGGTAGAGAAGAACAAAGAAAAATTTATGATGATTTTTGCATATCCTGGAATTTCAGGATATTTACACGTTGGACATATGCGAGGATTTTCTTATACTGATGCGATTTGTAGGTTTGAGCGATTAAACGGAAAAGAAGTAATGTTTCCAGTAGGAACACACGCTTCTGGGAATCAAGCATTAGGTTTTGCTAACAAAGTAAAAAATAAGGATGAAGCTTGGTTAAGTTATCTTAAAAAAAATGGTTGTTCTGAAGAGCAGATTGAAAAATTAAAAGATCCAGAAAAAGTTGTTGAATATTTTAACCAGGTTTACATTAATGATTATTGGAAAAAGTTTGGGTTTTTATGTGACTGGGATCGTTTTACTTGTACAACATACAAAGATTATGAAAAATTCATTCAATGGCAATTTAAAAAGTTACAGCAAAAAGATTTGTTAATTCAGAAACCTTACTTCGCTACCGCTTGTGTAAATTGTGGTCCAGTAGCAGTAGATCCAAGTGAAACAGATATTTCTAAAGGTGGAAATGCAGAGAAGCAAGAATATACATTATTAAAATTTAAATTTGGAGATGACTTCTTAGTTGCAGCGACATTAAGGCCAGAAACAATTTACGGTCAAACAAATTTATGGATGAATCCTGAAGCTGAATATGTTCGTGTTCAAGTTGAACAAGAAAATTGGATTATGAGCAGGCAAGCCGCAGATAAGTTACAGTATCAAAAAGATGATGTGTTACTTAAAGAGGATATAGATCCAAAATCATTTATTGGCAGAACCGTAATTGCACCAGGAATTAACAGAGAAATAATTATTCTACCTGCAGATTTTTGTAATCCAGATGTTGGGTCTGGAATTGTAACTAGTGTACCAAGTGATGCACCATATGATTATGTTGCATTAAAGATTCTACAGAAAAACACAAAAATGTGTGAAAAGTTTGGATTAAACCTTGAAGAGATTAAAGCAATAAAATTAATACCAATCATAAAGTCTAAAGGATATGGAGATTTTCCTGCAAGAGAAATTGTTGAAAAAATGAACATCTCTGCCTTAGATGATCCAAAATTGGAAAAGGCTACAAAAGAAATTTA
>Ga0233431_1004532_pt1 | contig 14777 bp, 12 predicted proteins | sample SI_118_April2016_FD_179867 | JGI IMG/M metagenome (GOLD analysis project Ga0233431, IMG submission 179867) | Seawater microbial communities from Saanich Inlet, British Columbia, Canada - SI_118_April2016_200_MG | ecosystem: Environmental > Aquatic > Marine > Inlet | place: Canada: British...
CTGGTCAACCTCGGACAAGATTTATTAATCAGTGAACTAATTTTTATTCACTCTTTATTCTTTCAATTGTGTAAAATAAAGAGGTGATTAAAAATGTATGAACAATTGTTAAACAATCCTGAACTTGCCAAGCTTGCTGGTTATATTACTGGAGATGGGCATCTTCAAATAAAAAATTGGAGATATTTAACCTCTTTCTTTTCAAAGGATATAGAAGAAGTTGAAGCTTTTGAAAGCATTTCTCAAAATTTGTTTAATATCACACCAAAAAGATATGAAGATAGGAGAAAAACCTGGAAAGGTTCTGGTCTAAGATATCAGTGCTTCATAATCTCCAAACCAGTAGCGTTGTTTCTCCAAAAATATGAAATTCCTGTTGGTAACAAGACAAATTCGCCTTTTCTCATTCCCAGTTGGATTCTTAACGGTTCAAACGAAGTAAAAACAGCATATTTGAGAGCATTATATGACAACGAAGGAACAATTTTCTCCTGCAAAGAAAGATGGCAAATTGTTTTTAGAATGGCCAAAAATAAAATACTCTTAAAAGAAGGTATTGCTTTCTTTGAACAGATCCGAGAAATACTAAAAAGCCTTGACATTAGAACATCTCCGGTTAATTATGGTAAATTGAACATAAGAAAAGATGGAAGCACAAGTATGTATCTCAGAATAACAATAGAGAAGCCTTCATTCGGAAACTTTTTAAAGCATGTTGGTTTTGACAATAAAAGTAAGCAAGAAAAACTGCTTAAATCATTAAGGGCTAGTGGCCAAGCGGCTAAGATTGGTTCAGATTTCTGAGCTGATAGCAAGCAGTCGCCTGCAGAGCGACGGGTCATGGGTTCGAGTCCCATCTAGCCCTTCATTTTTCTTAAAAACAGGTATAAAACAAAACTACAATCCTAAGAAGTATACAAACCTAATTCTCTGCCTATCTCATCCCATTCTTGATCAGTAAAAACTTGTCTAACATAGGAATGTTTTGGATGTTTCATTGTTGAAACTAAAGCATCAACTAAACAATAGTTCCCATATTTCCAATCTCTTGCTTTAACATCAATTACAACCCCATCGCAATCAGCTGGTTTTTGTTCTATAATTTGATCATATAACTCTTCAATGACTCTGTCCGCCCTCTGAATTCTTCTTCTTACGACAGAACTAGCTAATCTTTCAATTAACCCTTTTTCTTTTCTAAGTGGCTCCCCACAATAATCAGCAAGCATAAGATAACAATAATCTATAAACTTATAAATATTTAGATACTTTCACACAATATGCCTAAAAATTCAATAACTTCATTAGAATTAGCAGCAATTGTTAATGAACTGCAATTCTTGACTCGTGGAAAAGTTTCCCAGGTTTACCACCAAGATAAAAAAGAACTGATGTTTCAACTTCATGCCCAAGGACAAGGTAAACAATTGTTAAAGATTATTCCGGGAAAGTATCTTTGTCTAACTAAAAAGAAAGAAGCCCCATTAAGGCCGTCATCCTACTGTATGCAATTACGTAAATATATTAGCAATTCTACAATTAATAAGATATATCAATATAATGCAGACAGAGTAATTGTATTCGAAGTAGAGAAAGCAGATAAATTCAAGTTAATAATTGAGTTATATGCTAAGGGAAATTTAATTCTAATAGATAAGGATGATAAGATTATTGCAGCATTACACAGACAAAAATTCCGAGATCGAGAAGTTAGAGTTGGTGAAACATATAAATTCCCTGAATCTGATTTAAATTGGGATGACATTAATGAAAAAGATTTATTCTCAACATTAAAGAAAAGTGAGAAAAAGAATCTTGCTACTGCCTTAGCGATAGAATTTGGGTTGGGCGGACTTTATGCTGAAGAAGCTTGCAAATTAAGTGATGTTGAAAAAGGAAAATTACCGGGAGAAATTACTAAAGAAGAAGCTAAAGAAATTGTTAAAACAATTAAACTTTTCTTAGAACAGATTAAATCCCCAAAAGGATATGTTTATGATGAACAGATTACTCCATTTTCACTTTCAGAACAAGACGAGAAAGAAAAATTAGACACTTATAGTGCTGCCTTAGACACACTTAATCCATTTAAGACCGTTTCCCCCTATGAAAGTAAAATAAACACTATTAAAAGAATGGTGGCAGCACAAGAAAAGGCAATTAAGAAACAAGATAAATCTATTGACTCGAATACAAAAAAAGGAGAATTAGTTTATGAAAATTATGCTTCATTACAAAAGTTAAAAGATATCGTTAATTCCTTATTAAAAGAAGGAAAGGAATGGACAGAAATTAAAGAAGAGTTTAAGAAAATTAAGAAAATTAAAACAATTGATTTGAAGAATAAAAAAATTCTCCTAGAATTTTGAACTTTCTTAAAAGAAAGTAAAAAAAAATAAAAATAGAGTTGTAACCCCTACTTCTTTCCGAACCTTTCAAAAGCTTTCAAGATTTCTACTGGCATAGCAAAGACAATTGTATTGCTTTGGTCTGAAGAGATATCATTAATACTCTGTAGCGTTCTCAGATGTAAAGCTCCTGGTGCCTTAGCTAACGTAGTAGCTGCCTTAGCCATGTTATTAGCTGCCAGAACTTCTCCTTGTGCCTTAATGATTACTGCCCTCTTCTCCCGCTCGGATTCTGCTTCCTTAGCCATAGTTCTTTTCATGTTATCTGGAAGTTCTACATGTTTCAGGTCAACAGACTCAACTTTAATTCCCCATGGATCTGAAGCTTTATCAACAATTGTTTGGATTTTCTTGGAAATCTCATCCCTTTCTCTTAGAAGTTCATCTAACGTTACTTCTCCAACAATATCTCTCATTGTTGTTTGTGAAAGTTGAGAAGTTGCGTAGAAATAATTCTCAACACCGATTATTGCTTTTTCTGCTTCTGAAACCTTAAAGTAAAGTACAGCATTAACTCTTACAGAAACATTATCTTTAGTAATACAATCTTGATCAGGAACATCTACTGCCTTAACTCTCAGATCAACTCTTTCCCATGATTGAATTACTGGAAAAACCATTCTTAATCCCGGTTTCATCATTCCAGTATATTTGCCCAGTGTAAACTTAACTCCACGTTCATATTCTTTAACAACTTTCAAACTTGACAGAATGAAAAGCACTATCATAATTACAATTGGATTTAAAATCCCAAACATTAACAAATTTGCCATTATAAACACCCCCTAAGTGTTGGGATATTAGGGAAGAAAGAAGTATATAAAACTTGTTAAATTAATGAGAATTCCTTTTATTTTTCTTTTTAATAGCCTTTTTTATCCCTTTTATTTCTTCCTTATGTTTCTTAATATCTTGCTTTTCTTTCTCTGCTTTTTCTTTAACAACCTTAACTTTTCTCTCTTTTTGTTTGATTCTCTTTTCTTTCTGTTGCAATTGTTTAGTTTCTTTCTTAATTCCCCACAAAGGCTTTTCTTTGTCCAATTGTTGTTTTTTATTAGAATTTTCTAGTTTACGATGAAAGAATTGAATCATAAAATAAGCAATTCCAAAGATAAGTTCCATCTGCCACATCGTTGATGACAAAACTTGTTTGATTACTTGTTCCAGAGATAGAAGTATTAGTTTCATTTTCTTGCCAAATCCCATTAATATTATGATACAAAGTAACATTTTCTATACCACCATTATCAGTAGCATTACAAGTAAAAGTAATATTGCCATCTGTTAACTCTGCTTCATTAGCAGGAGATACTAAAGTAACAATTGGATTCTGACTATCTAAAACACTAAAAGTTCTAGTTACTGTATCGTTCAAATTATTAGATGTATCATTAGCAATAATTTGTAATGTGTAAGTTCCTGCTTGAGAGGTATTACTAAATATACCCCCATAAATATTACTTCCTTGATAAGTCAAGGTAATGGTATTATAACTGCTATCAGGCAGAGTAATGTTAGCATAAACAAAACTCACATTAACATCGTCTGTTATTGTGGTAGCAATTGAGACGCTCCCTCCAGAAGAAAAACTGCTTCCCACTAAAGGTGTAACACTTGAAACTGAAGGATTTACAATATCATTAACAATAAAAGTTGTACTCTCGCTGGAGTTAACATTATTACTACTGTCATTGGCGAAGAAAAGAACAGTATAAGTGCCAATAACATTTGGAGCAGTAAAACTATTATTATACTTCCCAGAACCAACATCACTTAAGACAATCTGGCTAACTGTACTATTTGGATAAGTAATGTTAGCATAAGAATAACTTATTTCAACATCATCACTTAAGGTAGCAGCGAGTTCAAATGAATTACTAACATTATAATTTGTTCCAGCAGAAGGAACTAGTGCACTAACAGTGGGGTTAACAATATCATTAACAATAAATGTTGTACTCTCGCTAGAATTAACATTATTACTACTATCATTAGCGAAGAAAAGAACAGTATAAGTACCAATTAAACTTGGAGCAGTAAAACTATTATTATACTTCCCAGAACCAGCATCACTTAAAACAACCTGGCTAACAGTATTGTTTGGATAAGTAATGTTAGCATAAGAATAACTTATTTCAACATCATCACTTAAGGTTGCAGAGATTTCTATAACATCAGTGATGTCGTAATTGGTCCCCACAGATGGAACTAGAGTGTTGACAGTAGGATTAACAACATCATTAATTACAAAGTTATCGGTTCCAGTATCAACATTATTAGAAGTATCGTTAGCCCACCAAGTTACATTAAAAGTGCCAGTTTGATCGGTAGTTGTAAAGGTGAAATTATACACTGAGAAAATATTACTCACTGTCTGAGATTCAACCGTACTATTTGGAAATGTGATATTAGCAGTAACAGTATCAACACCAATACTATCAGTTATAGTAACGTTACAAATAATGGATTGGGAAATGTTTCCAGGATTGGGAACACAAGTTAAGGGAGTAATAGATGGAGAAGTAATATCATTAACTATAAAAGTTGTACTCTCGCTGGAGTTAACATTATTACTACTGTCATTGGCGAAGAAAAGAACAGTATAAGTACCAATTAAACTTGGAGCAGTAAAACTATTATTGTACTTACCAGAACCGGTATCACTTAAAACAATCTGGCTAACAGTACTATTAGGATAAGTAATGTTAGCATAAGAATAACTTACATCAACATCATCAGTAACGGTAGTGGATATCTCTATGATATTGGTGATGTTGTAATTGGTCCCAGCAGATGGAACTAATGTTAGAACGGCAGGATTAACAACATCATTAACTATAAAAGTTGTACTCTCACTGGAGTTAACATTATTACTACTATCATTAGCAAAGAAAAGAACAGTATAAATACCAATTAAACTTGGAGCAGTAAAACTATTATTGTACTTACCAGAACCGGTATCACTTAAAACAATCTGGCTAACAGTACTATTAGGATAAGTGATATTGGCATAAACATAATTCACAGCACCCGTATCGGTAACATTAGTAGAGATTTCAATTACATTAGTTATGTTATAATTAGAACTTAAACTTGGAATCAAAGCTGTAACTTCTGGATTGATTAAATCAGAGACTACAAAATCATCTGTCCCATTATTGGTATTGTCAGAGGTATCATTTGCCCACCAAGTTACATTATATGCTCCCAAGTTTGTAGTTGAAGTGAATGTAAAACTATAAGTGGAAGAAATATTACTTACAGTTTGTATTTCAACTGTACTGTTTGGGAATGTTACATTCGCAGTAACAGTATCAACACCAATATTATCAATTACAGTAACATTACAAATAATGGATTGTGCTGAGGCGGCTGGGTTTGGTGTGCAAACTAAAGGTGTAATTGTTGGATCAACAACGTCTTGGACTGTAAAGGTTGTTGTTTCAGTATTGTTGATATTATTACTACTATCATTAGCAAAGAAAAGAACAGTATAAGTGCCAATAACATTTGGAGCAGTGAAACTATTATTATATTTTCCAGAACCGGCATCACTTAAAACAATCTGGCCAACAGTACTATTAGGATAAGTAATATTAGCATAAGCTAAAGAAATGGGAGCAATATCGGTTATTGTTGCCGCAATTTCAAACACATCACTAATGTTATAAATAATTCCAGCCAAGGGTACCAAACCAGTAACTTCTGGAGAGGTGGTATCGGGAGTGTAATGAACTGAAACATTATATAATTCAGGAGTAAAAGAAGTATTACCAGTTTCAAACATTACTTGATATCTAAAATATTGGTTGCTATCTAAAGATAAACCAAAAGGAGTAGTGTCATCAATGTCAATATAACTTTCTCCATTACAAAGATAGTCATTACAACTCATTGCTGTAAAATTTAATTTAACAGAGCCTCTTTGATATAATGCCAAAACTTCTGCATCAGAAAGTATTCTGTCAAAAATTGCCACTTCATCAATTTGACCATTAAAGTTTTCAGAAGTGCCTCCGGTATCTTCAATTCTTCCGATACTATAAAATGGAGTTGTGATTGCCCCACTTGCTGATGTTGCTGTATCATGTAAAATACCATCAACATAAACTTTTACTTCCCCGGAAGATGCTACCCTCGTTAAATATATATGGTGCCAAATCCCATCGTTAACAGCAAAATTACTCACTGCACCAGCAGTTCCTCCGGCATTGATTACAATGTTTCCAGAACCATCTAAATACCCAAAGAACACATCATTCTCTCCTCCAGATTCTTCAGTCCCAGTGATTCCCGGCGCTTGCCAATTAACATCATTTCCTGCTTGAGTTGTTTTTATCCAAGCTGATAAACCAGCAGTGTCACTTTGTCCCAACACCACACTCAAGTCTGTCGAAACATTAACATAATCATCAGTACCATCAAAAGTTAATGCAGTATTTATTTTTCCAGAAACAGAATAAGTGATTCCCCCTTGTTGTGTTCCATCATAACCATTCCCAGAATAATCTACTAAAGTTCCAGAATTTTCATCAAAATGCATTAATAGAATATTTCCACTCATATTAAATGCATCATTAGGAACATCTTCCATAATTCCATTTGCAGGCAATTTTCCAACACCATTAGAAGTCCAACTGATATTATCCCAACTAGAAATTGATTGAGAGTTAAATATCTCTGAAGTAAAGTTTCCAGTAATATTAAAAATTCCAACAGAACCATTTAAGGTTAAAGCATCAAGAGCATCATTAAACTGAATTTGGTAAAAAGTTCCATTAAAGAAACTATTTTGTACAGAATCGGAAGAATTCAGAATAAAAGTTCCAGAATGACCCTCAGATAAGCTTGTAGTAAAGTTTGTACTCTCGCTAGAATTGATATTGTTAAAGGTATCATTAGCAAAGAACACAATGTTGAAAGTCCCAATTTCTGCAGGAATAGTGTAGGAGTTATTGTATTTATTCCCAATAGAATTACTTAAAGTTATTTGGTCAACAGTACTTCCTGGTCGAGTAATGTTAGCATAAACAGCACCTAGAGCTGATTGATCAGTTATGTTAGCAGAGATCTCAATAGTTGCTCCAGAACCATAGGCTATATCAGCAACAGGAATTAACGCCACTACCTCGGGAGGATTAATTTCGGCAATAGTAAAAGTTGTTGTTTCAGTGTTATTTATATTCTGATGAACGCTTGTATCGTTAGCAATTATCCTAAGGGTGTAAGTTCCATATTGTGTAGTTGAAGTAAAAGTTGCATTGTAAATATCATCTGTATTTGGATCAGTCATAGTTAACTGTTCCACCGAATTGTCTGGAAGTGTAATGTTAATTAAAACTGTATCAACAGCAATTTGATCAACAACTGTTGCATTGATCTCAATAACACTCCCTGCAGCATAACTTCCAGACTGAGGAAGAACGTCAGTTACATTTGGCAGAGGATCATATCTAAACCAATCAAACATGACACTTTCTTGAGCTGCATTTAGTACTTCAGTATTAGCTTCAATTTGGTTGGCAGTAAATGTTTGCCAAGCTGAACCATCCCACCTAATTCCGCTAATGTCCTCATTAGTATCTTGACCGGTAGCCATAACTTCGTTAGTGGTAGGGTGTTCTGTAAATCTTAGACCATCAATATCTTTGGTGGCAATGTTTACTGTTATTGGTGCAGCACTTAAATCAGCACTCCAAGTGTTAGATTTAGTAAAGGTAATGTAATCAATTCCTTTCTTCCTATCGTCGACAGACCCAAACAAAGCTTGAGTAGAACTAAACCAGGCACAATCAACGACAACATTATTTGCACCATTAGCCTCTATCTTATTATCTTCTGCTGGTGGATTTGTAAGAATTGCATCACCGTCCCACATCCGAGCATTAGCATCTTTACCACTATCATGCCAAATCATTCCAACATAATCCGAATTAGGATCAGTACATAACCTTGATCCGGTAAGTGCTTCTCCTAATGCGATGGTAGCTTCGCCACTCCAATATGGGGCCGCAATGGAAAATGTTCTATAAACTAAATTAGTCCCTTCCCCATAAGTGACTAGTCCATCATCACTAGTTCCCTCCCAGGCAAAAGCAAAATGTTGAGTGGTACTTGATGTTGTTCCTTCTGATAAAGTAAGTGTTCTTGAAGAATCAAAGCCACTACCATTCCAATATTGAGCTTGTAAATCTCCTAAATTATTATGCAATAAAACCATAATGTCGTCCGTACCAGGTCTTGACGTTAGGGCCACCCAATTTGTTATAGAAGAAGCTAATCCAGTAGTAAGAGTTTGTTCAGAAGAGTATCCAGTTCCATTCCAAATTCTATAAGCTACTGTAGTATCGGCAGAGGATGAGGTTTCATATACAATTAAAGTATCTCCAGAAACATCTTCAGTTGCAAGATCAAAGGAACGAAGAGCAGAGTTAGAAATATCTATGCTCATCTCTTGTAAGTTACCCCAGCTTGCAGCGACAGCATTGTATACTTGAACATTTATGTCGTTATTTTTATCAACGGTACCCATAATAATTTCATCACGTTCATGATTACCCTTAGTAACAACCCAAGTAATATCAGCAGCACCATTAGTTCCTAAAGATTGTGCATCTGTTAATTCGGCACTAAAATCATTTGTTGAATCCCACGTCCTATAACGCGGAGTTGCAATGTTAGCTTCACCATAACTAACTAAACCGTCTGCTTGAGTAGAACTAATAACGTTTTGAACTCCCAAATTATTTGAAATTTCAATAGTATCTTGTTGATATAATTCTCCATAAATCGCTTCCTCATTAACCAGTTCAATAGAATATTCTTGTCCAACTAAGTCTTGAACAAATTCCCAACCATTACATTTAATCCCGTCCCAATTAAGACATTTATACAATGCACTACCTTCAGTTCGTTTCGTAACTGATCCAGTTGTAAAATTCAGTTCCTTAGTATCAATAATAAAAACTGTTATTAGATCTAATTCGGCTTTCATCCTTCCTAATTCTTCTAATACAATTTGACCACCAACTAAATCAATAAATTCAAAAGTATCAATTATCAAGTTAGGATAAATAGATGTTAGAGTATCTTCAGTTTCCAGTTCATAATTTACTTCTCTTCCAAAAGAATCAACAATAATTAATGCATTAAGATCTTCAAAAGTTGGAATTACTATTTCTTCTCCGATTTCATCTTCTATGAGAGTAATGGTTTCATTTTCAGGAACGGTTGTGTTCAAAGTTTCTTCTGGAATTGTTGGATCTTCAATTGTTTCATTTTGATCAACAGGTGAATTAGGCACTTCCTCAATTAATTCATTTGTTGGATTTTCTGGAGAGATCAATCCAATTGCCGCACCAGTGATAGAGTTATCAACAGAAGTAGCAAGTGCTAAAATGAATAGTCCTAAAACTAGTACACTTAGTAACGCTATCGCGCGAACACTTGCGTTCTTTTTCATCTATCTACCTCTTTTTTTGTTTTATTTCTTGGTTAAGTACCAAGCCGTAGCTTTTCCTATAGTAAAAGCAGCAATTTTTCCTTTAAGTTGTAATTTCAAACAGTACCGATCTGCAGTATGCCAAGCAATTTTCAAATTCTCTGAAATTTCTCGTGTAGAAACCGGTCTAGGAAAATGTTCCTTAATGTAGTTCAAAATACGTACGTCTGTGCCTTTCTTAGTCAAACTGAACTTAAAAAGAACTTTGTTCCTTATAAATGTTCGCATATTAGTAGTAAATGTTAGTAAGTATAGTTAGTAAGCAATTAATAATACTAATATTCGCACTTTTAAAAGGAAAACCTTTTAAGTTTTGAATAATTATTAGATAAAATGAATCTTTCAGTGTACGACCAGGATGAAGCTCAAGTTTACCTTTCAGCATATGCGAGGGTGTTTGTAGAAAATAAAATGGGAAAGAAGATTGAGATTCTTCTGCAAAAACTAAACCAGTTTATTGATTGGAATTCTGGGAATTTGGCCCAAGTGAAAAATATTGAAACTTCTTTTTATAACAAAGTTCTTTATGTACTAAAAAGTGAAGAAGTACATAGATTCTATTCAAGAAGTTTAGAAGAAGCTAAAAAAGATTTGTTCAAATACAGAGCATATTATAAATTTGTATTCAATATGACTGAACTTATGGAACCAAGCGGAATTGGTTTTCGTGAAAGTCTAAAGTCTCAAGGGATTCCAGAAGATGCAGCAGTAGAAATCTATCCCTTAGTGAAAGATTATTGGTCAAAAACTTATGGAAAGATAAGGAATAATTTTATAATTATTGGACAACATTTAAAGGAAATGGCCACCCATTTAGAAAATCAAATTAATATAGAAGAAGAGCTAGAAGAAGTCAATTTTTATGAGGGATTTGATAAAGCTAGTCATTTGAGTGCGGTATTTAAATTAGAATTAAAATCATTTCAAGAGTTGGTTAAATCAGTAGAAAGTGTCATGCCTAACGCAAAAGAAGTCAGAAGTATGGTTCGAGCACAGATTAGATTATTAAAAGCAGATTTAAAGGTGCATTACTCCGGTGCAAGAAAGAACTTACAAATTGCTGGTGAAGCAAAAAGTAAAACAGTAAAAGCAGTAATGGTTTTAATGTTTTTAGTGGGGGTGTACAATCTTTATAGGGGGATGAAATCTAAATTAGTTAAGAAAGGATTTGTTCATGGAATGAAAATTGCTTTAGAAAGAAAAGGAGTTAGTGCTTCTAATGATTCAGCAGTCAAGTTTAAAGAAGATATTACTGATGTTGTTACGAGAGAATTTCCAAACCCTCCATTAATTACTCTAGCCATAAAACAACTGGATCTTTTATATGACTCAACATAGTAACAAAACATATTTAAACCAAATAATAAATACAAATGATAATGAAAGCAAAAGTAACACCCTGGGAAGTTAAAGGAGAAATTGATTATGACAAGCTAATCAAAGATTTTGGAGTTTCTAAGGTAGATGATAAACTTCTGAAAAGAATTAAGAAACACACTCATGAATTACACCATTTGTTGCGTAGAGAAATATTTTTTGCTCACAGAGATTTTAATTTTATTTTAGAGGAATACGAAAGAGGAAATAAATTCTTTCTTTATACTGGAAGAGCGCCTTCAGGACCAATCCATATTGGACATCTTGTACCTTGGTTATTCACTAAATGGCTGCAAGATAAATTTGGAGTGGAATTGTATTTTCAATTTCCTGATGAGGAGAAATTTCTGTTTAAGAAAAATATTTCATGGGAAGATTCACAGAAATATCTTCAAGAAAACATGTTGGATGTAATTGCTTTAGGATTTGATCCAAAGAAAACTTTTTTCATTATTGATACTAAACATGCTAATTTAATGTATCCAGAAGCAATTAAGGTTGCACGGAAAATCACTTTCTCAACAGTAAAATCTGCTTTTGGACTCGGCAATGATAGTAATATTGGAAGCATTTTCTATACTGCAATGCAAGCAGTACCTGCTTTTCTTCCTTCAGTGCTTAAAAAGAAAAAGATTCCTTGTTTGATTCCTCATGCTATTGATCAAGACCCTCATTTCAGAGTATCTAGAGATGTTATACCAAAATTAGGATACTACAAACCGGCATCTATCCAATGTAGATTCTTACCAGGATTAGCAGGCATGGAAACTGATGGAAAAATGTCTGCTTCAGAAGCTCATACTGCTATTTATACAACAGATGATGCCAAAACAGTAAAAAAGAAGATTAACAAGTACGCATTTTCTGGAGGTCAGGCAACGATTGAAGAACATCGTAAGAAAGGAGGAAATCCAGATGTAGATGTAGCATATCAATGGTTAACTTTCTTTGAAGAAGATGATAAAAAACTAGAACAGATTTACAAAGATTACAAATCAGGGAAGTTATTATCTGGAGAATTGAAAGCTATTTTAATTGAAAAATTAAATTTATTTCTGAAAGAACACCAAAAGAAAAGAAAATTAGCAGAGAAGTCACTACATAAATTTATTCTTAAAGTCTAGAATTCTTCATGTAACCCCTTAGAAATTTCTTATTTCTAGTAGTATGAAGTTTAAAAGCATCGATGTCTTTAAACTTCTTCATGTTGTTACTGCCATAAATATAAAGTGCATTTCCGGATACTTTTCCATAATTTATTCCTAAATTGGTAAGCAATTTTTGGTAAATTTGAAGTTCACTTGAATGAGGATTAAACGCAATCCCTACTTTTACTAAAGATCCATAGATATTAAATTCTGGAAAGCCTTCGGCTGCCAAGAGGCCCCTCATAAATGCCCGTATCATTTGATAATCGATTTCATCTTTTGGGTTGCAAATCCTGTAAAGAACACCCTGGAGCAACCCATGAATTATTACTTCAACAAGAACCGACCTATCAATACATACTCTGGCAGAGCCATACTTTTTTGTTTCACGAACATTGTAAGACTTGTTAACAGAAACAATTTGATCTTGTTTCAACTGAAGAGTATTGCTCCAAAATTTAATGCAACGTCTTTTAATTTCAGTTGTCACCATCGAATCAGTAGCGTAAATAACTTGAACTTTACACATTTTTCTGCTTATTCCTATATTTTCAAGAATTGACAAACAATGTTGTAGAATTGATGGTTCACAATTAGTTAGACGAATGCTCTGAAGACCTTTTGACTTTGATCCATCACCAAAATAAAATCCTAAGAATTCAGAGATTTCATCAACATCAACAAAATTATTAATTGTTACATGACGGACCCCTCCACCAATTGGAAACCATACTGAAAAAGTCTCATTATTTCTTGGAATAATATATAATGGATAACCACGGCTCGTTTTTTTTGAAATGAAGTGCTTTATGTCAATTTTGTTCTGAAGAGTCCCTATACTTGGCCTCTTCAAACAACTTTTCTGGTTAATAACTTTCTTAATAATCAGGCTGACTTTATCTCTGTTTTTCTTGCCCTGTAATAAGTTCTTTGGTAATGAAACTGCTGCATCTTTTCTTACTGGTCGTATAATTTCAGTATTATTCACGTTAAGAATAAGAATATCCCCCTCCAAGATTTCTAATTGCTGCCTCATTTCTTTGTAAATAGTAATGACAAAATGATCTTTACGTTCTCTAATTTTGATAGTAACCTCTACTCCCCCACCTACAAGTTGGAACGAATATGGAACAAGTGTTGTATTTTTCATATTTTAATAATTATGGAAGTAATGTAAATGATTTTATTCAAGGAGCAAAATTATAATTTGATTGCTGAACTTCCCTTAAAGAAAAATAGAATTACTTGTTTATATACTTTATCTGAACTTGTCCAGTGGTCCAGTGGCTCAAATTCTAGTAGATAAGTTAACAAAATTCTTAGAACAACATCAAAAAAATAGAAAGAAAGCTGAGAAGTTAGTAGATAAGTTTTTAAATTAATAAATACTTCTTATTAATATCAAAAAGAGGTGATAGCAAATGGCTAAAAGAAAGGCTATTAAAAGAAAATCTACTAGAATTACTAAAAAGGTTCCCAAGACTGTTTCAAACTCAAAAAAAGTATCTAAAGGATTGTCTCATTGGCACGCGGTTCCATTAAAAGGAAGTTTTATGGCAACTGCAATGTTAGGGTTCTTAATTTCTGCATTTTGGGTTTATCCACAGAGTTTTAATTATGGTATTGCATTTATGATGATATTTCTGTTAATGTTTATTGCTTCATTTGTAAGTTTAACAAAAGCACCAGTATTAAGGAGGGAATATTAAAATGGCAGTAGCAAAAAAATTATCTTGGATTTTCCCGATGAAAGAGTTTATGTTTCTGAAAATAGAAACTTTAACGGTTGCAATTATCACTATACTTGTTTTCCTAACCATATTTGCCCAATCAGAACAAAGTTGGTTAAGTGCTGTTCTTTTTACTGCCGCATTTGTGGGATTTTATTACTTAATGTCCTACATAATTCAAAAAGTAAGAATGGTTGAAGAAAAGTATCACTTAACACCAACACACTTAGAAGTTACAAGAAAAAGTAGAAACAAACTGAATAAAAGTAAAATACCATTAAAAGAAATTGCTCGCCATAAACTAAACAAATTTCTTATGGGAGGATACTTAATAACAAAGAAAGGTAAGAAACATCTTCTTTTCTTCAACACTAAAAAAGAAGTAATGAAGTTTGAATCTTTCCTAAAGAAACATTGGAAGAAAAAGAAATAAGTATTTATTTATTTTTATTGTCAAACTTTTCTTTTGCTTTATTTTCTTTCATAAATACCACATGAGAAGCTTTCTTTTCAAATAAAGCTATAGCAATACTTGAAACTATGATTTCTTCATTCATCTGATTTTTTATTGCTAAAGTCTTTGCTTCCTGGATAGATTCTTGCATAAACAAGA
>Ga0233431_1004534_pt1 | contig 14770 bp, 13 predicted proteins | sample SI_118_April2016_FD_179867 | JGI IMG/M metagenome (GOLD analysis project Ga0233431, IMG submission 179867) | Seawater microbial communities from Saanich Inlet, British Columbia, Canada - SI_118_April2016_200_MG | ecosystem: Environmental > Aquatic > Marine > Inlet | place: Canada: British...
ACCATGGGGGGAAAGGGGCTTTGAAAGGTAGCAATCACAAGACTGTCTGTTTTTCCAACGGCTACACAGGGCAATTGACATAAAATCAGTATATAGATGAATAGTATTAGATTAATTACTCTTTTTTGGTTCAATTGCTCATAGGTTCGTGTTTGATTCATTTTTAGATCCAGTTTAAACTTAGAGTAGATTTAAATTATGTTCAGGAGAGATTCGCTGCTATCATGATTTCCTGAACCATGCAAATTTAAAAGATCCGGGCATTCTATAACAAAGGGGTTTTGACATTCAAAAAAGGATAATTCGCGTGGCTGTATTGGCATTCTTTCTAAGCGTCGCAATTTCTATTCAGAATCCCACGTACAGCAAATCAAATATTTCTCAAATTTCGATAAATTGAGAATAGCTTAAAAAAATGCTTCTTGTCAAATCTTGTAGAACCTTGACAAAGGTCCAGTATATTGGCAGGTCAAAAAACGTGTAATATATTCAAGCCTGAGAGATTTGCAAGACTGATATATCTATTCGATATTACAACGCTTTATATCGTTTCGTGGGCTGCAATACATAGCAGGAACCACAGGTTCACCGAAATCCAATTTACGTTGGAGAAATACCAAGTTTAACCCTAGACTCCGCCGTCCCAATATCTTGTGCCGGTTACCACTGTGCAATACGTTCAATATTGTCCATGCATATCAGGATGCTGCAAGGTAAAATCGTTCAATAGGCAAAAGGAATATCAGCACAGGTTCAAGTATCCACTATTCGTACCGGAGGGCCTGAATGGGATCCAGGCAGGCGGCCTTTCGTGCCGGGAAATAGCCGAAGATGACGCCCACGGCGGCGGAAAAGGCAAAGGCCGTAGCCACAATGCCCGGCTGAAAGATAAAGGGGATGCTGAGGAGTTTGGCACACCCTCCTGCAGCGCCAAGCCCCATGAGAATACCGCAGACGCCCCCAAAGGATGACAACACCACCGCCTCCACCAGAAACTGCATGAGGACATCCCGTTCCCGTGCTCCGATGGCCAGGCGGGTGCCGATCTCCCGGGTTCGTTCCGTCACCGATACCAGCATGATGTTCATGATGCCGATGCCGCCCACCAGCAGGCTCACCGCAGCCACTGCGCTCAATAGGGCGGTCAAAATGCGCGTTGTGCCGGTCAGCATGGAAACGATTTCCTGCATGTCCCTGACGTGGAAATTATCCTCTTTGCCCGGTTTAATGCGGCGGCGTTCGCGCAGCAGCCACTCAATGTCGGCCTTGGCTTTTTCCGTGGGGATACCGTCTTTGACGGATACGAAGATGGAGGCCACGTCCGTATTGCCCACCAGACGGCGTTGCAGGGTTCGAAGGGGAATGAGTACCAGATCGTCTTGATCATCGCCGGAGCTGTTTTGGCCTTTGGCAACCAGTACCCCGATCACCTTGAAGGAGATTTTTCCCAGGCGGATGGTCGCCCCGATTGGTTCCTGGCTTCCGAAAAGTTCTTTGCGAACGGTTTCACCGAGGATACAGACCGCTTTCCCCCCCCTCGCTTCGCCTTCCGTAAAGGCCCGACCGATCGCCAGGGGCCAGTCCCTCACCGTCAGAAAATCGGAGGTGGTACCCCGGACGCTGGCGGAACGGTTTTCATTGCCGTAGATGGCCTGGGAAGTTTGCGAAGCCATGGGGGCAACCGCCGAAAGGCTGGAGATTTCCCGTTGGATAGCCGCCACATCGGCAGCTCTAAAGGGGTCGGCTTTGGCGCTTGCGCCGCCCGGACCACGCCGCATCTGACCGGGGTGGATGTCCATCAGATTACTGCCCATGCCGGCGATATCCGAGGTGACCTTAGCTGTGGCGCCCTGCCCCAGGGTCACCATGGTAATCACGGCCGCCACGCCGATAACGATGCCCAGGATGGTCAGGGCGGATCGAAGGACGTTGCGGCGGATTTCCCTCAATGCAAGATTGATGTTTTCCCAGAGCATCGGTATCAAATCTCCTCAGTTGCTTGATGGCTTTCGATCCGGCCGTCCAGAAAATGAATACGCCGATTCGCATACTCGGCCATTTCCGTTTCATGGGTTACCATGATGATGGTAATTCCATGGCTTTGATTGAGATCCACCAGAAGTTCCATGATCTCCCGGCTACGGACCGAATCCAGGTTTCCCGTGGGTTCGTCGGCCAGAAGAACCCGGGGGTTGGCGACAATGGCCCGGGCAATGGCCACCCGCTGCTGCTGCCCCCCGGAAAGTTCCGCGGGCGTATGGGTTTCTCGTCCTCCAAGACCCACGATCTCAAGGGATGCTTGGGCCATCTTACGTCGGCTATATCGGGAAATGCCGCGATATATTAATGGCAGCTCCACATTTTCAAGGGCCGTGGTGCGGTTCAGCAGATTAAATCCCTGAAACACAAACCCCAGATAATTACGGCGTAGAAGCGCCCGCTGGTCCCGGGAAAGATTTATCACCGCCACCCCTTCAAATCGGTAGTTCCCGGATGTGGGAACGTCCAGGCATCCCAGGATGTTCATGCACGTGCTTTTTCCGGAACCGCTGGCGCCCATGACGGCCGCAAAATCACCCCGCACAATTTGCAGGTCCACATCCCGAAGTGCGTACACCGCGGTATCGCCGGTGCCGTAAACCTTGCTGACGCCCTTTAGTTGAATGATGGGTGATGGGTTTGACGCTGATGTGGCCATGGATCATCCTTTCCCGTCGGTTTGACGTTCCAGAATCACCTGCATGCCGGGTGCGAGGGATTCCCCCATTACACGGGTCCTGACGCCGTCGCTGGCCCCGATCTCGACAGATACCGGGTGAGGTTGACCATTTTGCAGTATCCAGATCTTGCGGCCATGACCGGGGATAGGTGTTGGCTCATGCGCATCCCTATTGCGTTTAGGAGGGCCGGGCAGCAGCGAATCCATCAATGATCGGTCGGGTTCGTTTTTATTTTCCACCGGAGGGCTGAAGCGCAATGCCGCATTGGGGATCAGGAGGATGTTTTCCAGATTTTTGACGATAATTTCCGCTGTGGCGGTCATGCCGGGCCGAAGGGACAGGTCCTTGTTGTCCAGCTTCAGGACGGTTTCGTAGGTGACCACGCCGTCCGTGGTGTCCGATCCGTAGCAAACGCGGGTAATTTGGGCCTTGAACTTTCGATCCGAATAAGCGTCCACCACGAATGTGGCCTCCTGACCCTCCTGCACCAAGCCCACGTCCGCCTCATCCACGTCCACTTTAAGCTCCATCTGGGCCAGATCTTCGGCCAGGGTAAACAGTACGGGGGCTTGCAATGATGCGGCCACGGTCTGTCCCGGTTCCACATCCCGGTCAAGGACCACGCCGTTCATGGGAGAACGGATCACCGCTTTTTTCAGGTCGATTTCCGTCACTTTAAGGGTGGCGCGTGTTTGTGAAACAGCGGCTTTTGCAGATGCCGCGTCGGCACGGGCGCGGGCCAGGGTCGCTTCGGCCGCATCCAGCTCGTATTGGGAAGGGACCTTATTGTTGCTCAGTTGGCGTACATGCTTCAGCCGGGCCAGGTTGTTCTCGGCTTCACGGGTGGTGGCACGGGTCTGCAGAACCCTGGCCCCGGCCGACGCCAACTCCGCCTTGGCCTCCAGATATTGGGCTTCCAACCGGGTGGTGTCCAGTCCGACCAGTATCTGACCCACTTTGACTCTGCTGTTTTCTTCTACCGCAACATCGAGGACGGTTCCCGACAATTCACTGCCCACATCCACCTGGTTGGTTGGCTCAAGATTTCCCGTGGCCGCCACGGTGACCGTGAGTTTCCCCCGTTCCACTTTTTGGGTTTTGTATCGGACCGAATCGGGCCGATCCATTCCTTGGATCGCCAGTGCGCTGGTGACGCCGGCCGCCAGAAGGAGGATCAGGACAACCAGCCATTTAAAGCGTTTTTTTCCGCTTGATGTCCCATTTTCGCCCAGGGCTTCGGCCACCGAGATTGGAAGATTCGTGTTATGCGCCATTTTCAATTTATCCTTTTTCCGGTTTCCCCCGGGTCCGGGGTTGTTCCCCCGGCGTTTTTCCGCCCTTTTTATCTTCGGGGCCCAGGGCTGCCCATCCGCCACCCAGGGCCTTGTAGAGCGTAATCAGGTTCACGGTGACCTGCCCTTGGCTCCGGGCCAGATCATCTTCAAAAGAAAGCTGAGACCTTTGGGCATCCAGCACTTCGTTAAAATCGATGATGCCCGCCTCGTATTTTTTTTGGGCCAGGGTGACGGCCCGGCGTGCCGCATCGCCTGCCCGCGCCAGGGCCGCCCGACGGTTTTGCTCCTCCGCATAGACTGTTAGAGCGTTTTCCACTTCCGCCAATGCTTCAAGGACGGTTCGTTCATACCGGGCCAACGCTTGACCCTGAAGCGCGGTCTGAACCTCTATATTCTGCCGAATGGCGCCCCCATCGAACAGGCGCCAGCTGAAGGTGGGGCCTATGCCGTAGGTGAGGCCGTCCGAGGAAGCAAATCCACCGATGGAAAGCGCCTCAAGGCCGATGGACCCGAGAAGGGAAAATTTAGGATACAGTTCAGCCTCGGCCACGCCGATTCGCGCGGTTTGAGCGGCCAGATCCCGTTCCGCCTGCCGTATGTCGGGGCGTCGTCGAATGCAATCGGCGGGAATGCCCACCACTACCTTTAAAGGTGCCCCAGGGATGGGGGCGGATGTTTCCGGGTCCAGGGAAAGGTCCTCCCCCGGCTGTTTTCCCATAAGCACGGCCAGCCGATTCTTAGAAGCCGTAAGTTCGGAACGAAGCGTTGGAAGTTGGGATCGGGTGTTTTCCATGTTGTAGCGGGCCTGCTCAACCGCCAGGGCATCGCTGAGCCCCGCTTGATAGCGCCACTCTGTGAGCCGGTGGGTTTCCTCCTGGGTTATGAGGTTAATGGCAACGACCTTCAAACGCGTCTGGTAGGTCCTCATCTCCACATAATTGATGGCCACTTCAGCGGTCAGGGTGATCATCACGTCCCGAAGGGATGCGTTTTCAGCCTGAAGGTTCGCTTCCGCCGCTTCCACGGTGCGCCGAACGCCGCCGAAAATGTCCACTTCCCATCCAGCGTCAAAGCCCGTCGAATAGAGGGTTCGTTTTGTCCCAACACCGGTTTCCTCGCTCCCTTTGCTTGTGGTGATCTGCCCCGAAACGCCAAAAGTCGGGAACAGGCCGGCGGATGCTACACCCCGGCTTGCACGGGCTTCACGGACCCTTGCCAAGGCTTCTTTTAGGTCAAGATTGCCGCCTATGGCCTGTTTTATCAACTCACATAAAACAGGGTCTTCAAGTGTTTTCCACCATTGGGATAACTCCCGGATGTTCGGGGGAGCAGCATCAAGGCCACCTTTCATGGGGGTATGCCATGTGTCCGATACCCGTGTTTCGGGCGGCATGTAATCCGGTCCCACGGCCGCACATCCTGAAAAAATGAGAATCGCTGTGATCACTGTAAATCGAGCCAGCTTGTTAGCGTGTTTGTACGGTTTCATCGAATGAAAACCGGAAAGGCCATTTGGTCATCGATAACCTTTGGCTGGGGACCCCGACCGGTATCGGCTCCGTTGGCCAATGAGCATACAAGGCCTGCAAAAAGCAAAAAGACGACCATCGACAGGAGTAGCGTTGAGAAGCGATAGTAGCCCCAGACGTCTAAAATGTGTCTCACTTTACGTTTCATGGCTTATTCTCCGTGGAAAATGCCTAATGGGTTATCATCTTTCAATCGAACGGTTTTGAAAGATGCACTTCTTGCCCTGCCTCTGGCCTTTCCTGGTCTCATTCATGCCATACAGCTTCAGCTTTTTAGTTTGATCCGCATTGAGAATTTTGCCAAGCGCCAGGCGGGCTTTAATTTTCTGAACAAACATTTTTCCTTCTACACCAGAAATTTTTTCCGCCGAAGAAAGTACGACCGTATCGTCAACGATGTCTTCGGAAAAGGCTTTATCCATTTGCAGTCGTAGGCCATCGAGCTGTGCTTTCAACGCCAGACGCTTTTCACGGAAACTAAAATCCGCATCCCGGATCTGTTTGACCTGTTCTTGTGTGAGCCTCAGTTTTTGAGCCATTTGTGAATCCCGCCAGATTCCAAGGGCCGGCCGGTGATGGCCTTTCCCGTGAAACCCACTGTCTTGCCTTCCATCTCCGGGTGCGAACGCCCCTGCAATTGCAGGAATGAAGCATACCGTGATCAAAAGAGCCATTACCCCCGTACTGATTTTTTTGCTGAATTTCCGATTCATGATGTACCTCCCTGTTTATTTGGGTTGTTATTTTCCGGAGGATTTTTCCCCGCGGTTTCGCGTTCAATATAGCCAAGGAATGTAAAGGAATTTTGTTGATCACGGAAAAAATTGTTAAGCTTTTGTAAAGTTGAGAGCCCGGAGTCATGAATAGCATAAAAAAATGGGGCAAATCATATTGTTGAAGAGGCGAACATAAAGATGAGACATCAAGAAATTGAGTCGTCTAATGTGAAAATTTAGAGGTTCGAGATAATGGCTCCGGACAGTGCATTTTGAGTCCTGAATATTTCTCATCGCACTTTTGGGGCGTTGCCGTTGTTCTCCTCCGGCTCTTAAATAACCTTGAGAAGAAGCTCTTTCAATTCATTTCCAATCACGGGTTTCATGATCACGGCCTTGAGGCCCATTTGTGCTACCTTTTCTTTGGAAAAGCTGATGCTGGATCCCGTACACATAACAATGGGTATGTTTTTTCGGATCTTCACTATTTCGAGAGCCAAACGGTCACCCGTCATAATAGGCATATACATATCGGTGATGACCAGGTCAAAACTGGACCTTTTTCGCTGGAAATGATCCAAAGCCTCCATTGGATCTGTTTTGAAATCGACCTGATATCCGAAATGCTCAAGGATTTCAAATACTAAATTTCCTACCAACCTGTTGTCGTCTACCAGGAGAATTCTTTTCTTATGATTTGAGGATTCCCGTTGTTTGTCTTTGCAAGTGCCCATCCGTCGTTTCCCCCATATCGATTGTGTATCGCAGATTCGTTCTTATTGATTTCCATTCTCTGTTTAATCACCCTTCTCGGCAAATGTTAACGTCATCCACAGTTCCAGTGGTTCGATCCGCCGGTTTTCGGATTTACCCCCTTTTCGATCTCCCGTTCTCCCTCTCATGCCCCCACCCATCCCGCGTCCCCTACGACCTTCGGAGCGTTCTTCGCCATTGGAGGCTTGGGCGGTCATGGATCTTCCCTTATTTTTTTCACCATCACCGGTCTGAAAACCCACCCGAATCCCCTTTTTGCCTGGTTTTAACAGTCCGAAACGGCTCATGTCGCTTTGGGTGAACGGCAACTTGAGTTCGTATATGAGGCTTCTTTCGGTCTTTCCGATTTTTACAGCCACATCATGCTTTCCCATTTCTTTAAATGGCATTGTTTTTTGTTCATATTCTCCCGGTCCCCATAACTGAATTTCAACCAGGCATTTTTCGAGCAACCCATCATCTCTGTCTTCAGAGCCTCTCTCTGTTTCTTTCTCTTCTTTTGGCGGTCTTTGAAGCATTGACATTCGTTTTTCGCGAGGAAGTCCGACCGGAAAATGGACACCTGTTTTTCGATTCCCTTCATCGGGTTGTTCAAACCACACGGTAAGGCCCTGCACCAGAATCTGTCTCTGGATTTTGCGATCGTTTGAAGCAACTCTCATGAACAAATATTTTTCATCGTGAAGGAAACTGACCACGGTTCTCGATTTTTCATCATAATATTGCAAAACGCCCTGCCACTCCGAATTCTTTCCATCGATGCGGATCTCACGATCCCGCTGTGAACTGAGTGCTTTCACATCCTCCTCTTCGCAGGCTGTCAGAAACATGGTTGTGGAGAGAAGGCATAAAAGTAAAATAATTGTGTCTAATTTAAAGCTTTTTGTACGTTCCATTTTTGCTCCTGGAGACAATTGTCATAAATCGCTGTGCCCGCTCACAATATCTGAAAATAAATCATGAGCCCAGTACCCATACCCAGCAAACCAGCGACAATCCCCAGCGGAAATAAAATTTTATCCAACAACGTCTGATCTTCATTCCAGTCTTTTTTCTTCAGTTCCATACGACCTCCTTAAGAAATCTTCAATCATTTGCGGGTCCCGCCCCACTATCAGGTTGTCGTTTCCAAGGGGGGGGTATTTCTTGTAGTTTCGCGTGAAATATAGACAATAAATGTAAAGGAATTTTGTTGATTACGGATAAAATTGTTAAGCTTTTGTAAAGCTGATTGCCCAGGCGTTATAAATGGTATAGAAAATAGGGCATTGTGTTAAATTATTGCAGAGGCGGATATAAGGGTGAAACATCAAGAAACCGGGTCGTCAAATATGAAAATTTTGATTGTCGATGATGACAAAAGACTCTGCGGGCTTGTGGCGGACTACCTGGAGCCCATGGGGTACGAGGTAAAAAAGGCCCACAACGGGCCTCAAGGTTTAAAAATGATCCTTGAGGGGGACTACCATGCGGTTATCCTGGACGTTATGATGCCGCAAATGGACGGATTCGAGGTGTTAAAACGATTGCGCAAGGAATCCGACATACCGGTTTTGATGCTGACGGCTCGAGGTGAAGAGACCGACAGAATCGTGGGACTTGAGATGGGAGCTGATGATTATCTACCCAAGACTTTCTCATCACGGGAGCTTTTGGCGCGTCTTCGCGCGGTCACGCGCCGATATCTCGCATCTGAACGCCGGGCGGCATCCGCGGATGCGGATAACGTATTGAAATTCGGAAATTTACAAATCGAAAAAGACTCCCGAACAGTTCGTCTGGATAGCAAAACCCTAAACCTGACCCCTCTCGAATACGATCTATTGAAAAGCCTGGCCGATTCCGCCGGGCGGGTTCTGACGCGGGATCAACTTTTAGATGCCGTTGCAGGACGGAGTTATGAGGTTTTCGACCGCTCCGTGGATGTCCATATCTCCTTGTTGCGGCGCAAGCTCGGTGAACATCCCCGCAACCCCAGATTCATTCAAACGGTTCGATCCGCCGGATATATGTTCAAGCTATCCGAAAATCAGAAATCATGAAACCGACTTCATCTTTATTCGCAAAAATCCTGTCCTGGTTATTTCTGAATCTGATGTTGGTGGCCACGGTGCTGGCGGTATTTTTCGCTTTCCAGCCTTATGTGAATCTACATGCGATTTTCGGACAACCGGGAGCGCAACGTTTGCGAACCGCCGGCATGTTGATTTCACACGATCTGAATCTGACGGCCCGGGCAGAATGGACTGACGTACTCGCCAGACATGGGAAGATCCATGGGATTGATTTTGTGATGGTTCTCCGAGACGGATCCCTCTTTTCATCAACGAAAGAGGAACTTCCCGAAAAGGTGACGACCTGGGCCAGGGGCGATTTGCACCGCAGACCGCCGCGGCCGCCGGAAGAACACGCCATTGATGATGCCGGCGACTTTCTGAAAAAGGAGGCTCTCCGAAGAAAAATGCTCAGACACCCGAGTGAACGTGGTAAAAAACCGCATATGACCATGAGCACACGGAATCCAACCCGCTATTGGTCAGGCATTCGTATCCCATTATTTTCCGGACCATTACACCCCCCCGCGTCCGGCCTTTTGCTGGCCGTGTCCAATTCCGTAACGGGAAACGGATTTTTTTTCGACCCGTTGCCATGGATATTCGTTGCAGCGGCGGTAGTGCTGATTTCAGTGTTGTTTTGGATACCGATGGTCAGAAACATCACCAGGCCACTGGCCCGTATGACCCTTGCAACGGAGGAAATCGCCGAAGGACGCTTTGATGTGACCATCCATGAACCACGTGCCGATGAGATCGGACGTCTGGCGAGAGCGGTAAACCACATGACCGCACGGTTGTCCGCTTTTGTAAAGGGTCAAAAAAGATTCTTTGGAGATGTGGCACACGAACTGGGGTCTCCCATCTCCCGGATTCAGTTCGGCCTCGGCGCTTTGGAACAGCGTGTGGCGGAAAAGAACCGCAAGCGTGTCATGGAGGTGATGGAAGATGTTGACCAGTTGTCCAAACTGGTCAACGAATTGCTCGCCTTCTCTCGGGCGGATATGCGATCAAGAACCGTCGAGCTGGAAAGCATCGACCTGCTATCCGTCGTTGAAACGGCGGTAAAGCGAGAGGCCACACCGACAGCAAGGATCATTACCCAAATAGATGCTGAAATCCGTGTTGTTGCATCGTCGGAACTCCTGACCCGAGCACTTGCCAATCTCATAAGGAATGCCGTCAAATACGCCGGGCCCGCGGGTCCCATCGTTGTTTCCGCTGAAAAAGGAAAAGATGTGGTCAAAATAGAGGTTCGAGATAATGGCGCCGGTGTTCCTGAAGATCTCCTCGATCAGCTTTTCGAACCTTTCTTCCGCCCCGAACCTTCCCGGGATCGAGATTCCGGAGGTGTGGGCCTTGGACTGGCTATCGTGAAGACCTGCGTTGAAGCCTGCAACGGAACGGTCTCTGCCGCCAACCGCCAACCCAATGGGTTTACCGTTGCAATCACCTTGAAGGCATAAATATTCTAAGGCCACAAAGGGATGCCTTTCCAACATCTTAAGTCAAATCTTCGAAACGCCAACCGAGCACAACTGCCAATTGTGCTCAGAAAGTTTTTGTTGGTTACCACAGCACACCGCGTGCAATATTCCCCATGCCCATTAGGATTCCTTCAAGTAAAATCGTTCCATGGGCAACAGCCTGGATCATTGGATTGTACAAAAAATTAGGGGGGCACAAAAAGGAAAGATTTTAATAGCCCCCATACAAAATAGATCCGTTTATCGCATGAAAAACAGTTTGACAAAATGTGTGATAACTTGACAGTATACCCAAAATATCATCATGGAAAAACCTTGCAATATCTTTATGTTATAGGGGTCTAAAGATCATGAATTGAGAGTCTGACCCATAACCTCCATACCTATTACTGAGTTCCCATTTCCCCGGCCAGGCCAGGAAAATAAAGACCTTCAATGAAAATGGGAAATCAGAGGGGAAATACACCTGCCCAAGATGGTTAAAGTTATGTCAGGTAGGGCTTGGTTCTAATTTGGCCCACGACCTGTGTCGCGATTGAATGGATACCTTTCTGATCCAGCCCTGAAAGGGCATTACATATTAGCCCGGGGCAACGCCCCGGGTGAGGATTTAGCAACAATATTAGCCCTGTAAGGGCGTGACATGAATTAAACCAGCATGTGTATCCCATTCGTATCATGTCACGCCCTTACAGGGCTCAACAATCTTTGAACCTATTATTCCCAGGGCGTTGCCCTGGGCTGGTATGTTACGGCCCTTCAGGCCTCTAAAGCATGCAGTCTCGCCATCGACTCAAACTGTTCCGCACTTTCTCATATTAAATTTTTTTCGTTTTACCGTCTAACTGGGCGACGTTAGGACCAAACCCGTCAGGTACAAGACGGGGTTTGAATTTCCTGCAGGGTCGAAATCGATGCCGAAGCGGTCAGATCCCTGTCCATCACAGGCCTGTCCAGCAGATGTCCCGGACGGCACCACCCACCACATAGGTAAGATCTTTATCGACGTCCACGTAATAGGTCGTGTTTTCCATTTCACTTCAAACAGGCTCTAAGTTCCAATTTTCTCCAACAGTCGTGATTTACACCCCAACTTGGATCTTCTTCGATCGTTACTCGTCACTTTTCTCGGCGTCCGCTGACCTAAAAAAAAGTGTAAAGGTGGTGCCTCCCGAAGCAAAACAGTCCTCCGGGCGACTGCAATGGTCACACTCGCTGATTTTGCCGGGGCAGATGTCGGTTTCCTGAGGGATGAAAGGACAGCGGGTGGATACCATCCTGATTTTGAAACCGTATCGTTCAGCGAAAATTTTCATGCGCAAAAGATCTGCGCCTTTTCCGCCGGCATTGAAATCGAAAGCCCTTTTGGAAGAATAATCCAGTGTATCCTGGGTGGCAAAAAAGCCTTCAAATATTCTTCTCTGAGCGTCTTCGATAATCCCCACCCCGTAGTCCTTCACCATCGCCTCCACCATGCCGTTCGTCTGCGCCACGGTGATTTCTATTTTGCCTTCATCGGGGGTGTTTTCCACCGCGTTTCTGACCAGGCCGTCCATGACTTTCCTGAGCGGTTCCAGGGGGATTGATATGGGGCGGGTGGGTTCCAGATTTTCTATGATCTGAACATTGCGATGAGAAAACAGGGGCGTGAGCGTTTCCAACCGATCCCGGACAAACCGGTCCAGAGCCACCAGTTGGGGTGCCGTCTCATTGGATCCGAAGATGTCATCGATGCGCTTTCGAATGGTTTTGACAATTTGGCCTTCGCCCACCTGGTCGGCCACAAGGGTTTCCAGTTCGTCGGCGCACAAATCGACCATCTGGCTCAGCACATGGTGGGACTCATAGTGCCGCTCCCGCATGATGTCTTCCACCTGGTTTTGAATTTCTATGATTCGGTCCAGATTTCTTTCACCACGGGCCAGGGTATTTTCCCAGGATTTTTCGGGAAGAAGGGCCAGTTTTCTGGCCAGGATGTTAAATGATCCGGAAAGTACGGAAACAGGGGTTTTCAGTTCGTGGGACAGGTGGTTGATCACCTTGTCCTTTGCCCGGTTCAAACTGGATACTTCACGATAGGCCTTTTTCACTTCCTCTGAGAACCGGGCATTCTCAATGGAGAGTTCAACGGTTGCTGCCACCAGGCTCAGGAGTTCCATATCCCCCTGGTCAAACTTCCCTTTTTTCTTGTTGATGGCGCACAGAACACCGATGATCCGGTCCCTGCTTCTCAAGGGGACCAGAAGCAGGTTACGGGTCTGGTAGCCCATAATTTTATCCCGTTCCCGGTGGATGGCGGGGTCTGTCAGGGTGTCATGGATGATCATGGGTTTGCCGGTCTTAATGACTTGGCCTGCAATGAGTTTGTCAATGGGAAATCGGATCTCTTTAACCCTTTTCTGGGTTGCCATATCGTCATAGGCGACACCGATAAAGAAAAGTTCCCGGTTCTCTTCATCCAGGAGGGTCACCAGTGCTCCTTCAGAACCCATAAGGCGCTTCATCTCATTGCTTACGTAATCCAGGAGTTCCCCCAGGTCGGGGTATTCCGGGAGGGCCGTGCTGATTCGAAGGAGTGCTTCATTGGTTTTGTAGGCGTTAATGATCTCTTCCGAGAATCTGGCGTTTTCGATGGAAAGCACCACGGTGCCGGCGATCATATTGAGCAGTTCCGTGTCCGATTCTTCAAAGGTGCCCTCCTTCTTGTTGCGCACGCACAGCGTTCCGATGATGCGGTCACCACTCCTCAAGGGCACTTCCAGCAGATTTCGGGTTTGATACCCCAGTTTTTCATCCACGCCGGAATAGAAACTGGGTTCTTTGGTCGTATCCGAAACGACAATGGCTTTCCCTGTTCGGATGACTTTCCCCGCGACACTTTTGTCCAGGGGAAAACGGATTTCCTTGATCCGCTGTTGGGTGGTGCTGTCGTCGTAGGCCGCTCCCTTGTAGAAAAGCTCGCCCCGGTCTTCATCAACCAGGACCACCAGGGCGCCTTCGGTTCCCAGGAGTTCCTTAATTTCCCGGCTGATGTAGTCCAGGAGATCTTCCAGGTCTGGATATTCAGGAAGGGCCATGCTGATTCTCAGCATGGCCCGGTTGTTTCGGACAATTTTCTGTTCTCGGGTGATATCCCGAAGCAGCACCAGTTCTCCTCCGGGTTCATCGGGGTCTTCGGAATAGATCACCCCCCGCATGATCACATCCAGAAGGCGACCGTCCTTGGTGAGCCGTTTGGTCCTGTGGCGCAGTATCAGCTTTTTTTCCAGCAGTTCCTTCAGGATGTGGTGGGTTTCTTTTTCCATTCCTTTGGGGGTGTAGGGAATGGTTTTTCCTTCCAGCTCGTCAAGGGTCCAGCCGAAGGTTTCCGTGAAAGCCTCTGTAACGTAGTAAACGCTGCCGTCCAGGTTGCAGACGATGATGGGGTAGGGCACAAAATCCAGCAGAGACCGCATGCCTTTTTTGGATTCACGAAGCGCCTGCCTCGCCTTTTTCTGCTGTTCAGCTATTTCCGATTCGAGCAACTTTATCTTCTCCTGCAGCGCTTTGCAGGTCGGGTTTTCAACCATTTTGGGGAAATCCTCCATTGGCATACGGAAAATGAGAGAATCAGTGCTCAACCCCGGGGCCCATGATTCAAGCCTTTTCCAGGAACACCCTTTCGTCTCTCTTTGATACAGGCCCGGGAGGAATTTTTCAAGTTTTGTTTCACCGATTGGATCCGGATCCTTTGTAGTGTTTGACACCAGGGTTGCGTTTCCCTATAATTCGACCTCTGAACCCTGAGCCCTAAAATTGTAACCCCTGAAAAGGAGATGGTTAGCATGAAATGCCCACATTGTGACAAAGATATTCCGGGATCCCTGTGCCCGAAATGCGGAGAAACCGTTTATGAGGATGCAACCTATTGCCAGTCATGCGCAGCACCTCTGAAAGAATCGGCCCCACCGGCCCATCAGGGGAGAAACTTTTTCGACCAAGGCGATGAGGGAGACATCGATTTTGACAATCGGGTTTTATGCCCCGATGGGACCTGCACCGGCATCATGGTTGACGGCAGGTGTTCGGAATGTGGAAAGGCCGAAGGGGGCCACGATTCTGTGAAAGAGAAACCGGAAGAGATTGAACAAAAGGAAGAAGGGGATGACGTTAAGGCCACTGAACCCGCTAAAGAAAAGGATGCCTAAAGGATATT
>Ga0233431_1004535_pt1 | contig 14763 bp, 10 predicted proteins | sample SI_118_April2016_FD_179867 | JGI IMG/M metagenome (GOLD analysis project Ga0233431, IMG submission 179867) | Seawater microbial communities from Saanich Inlet, British Columbia, Canada - SI_118_April2016_200_MG | ecosystem: Environmental > Aquatic > Marine > Inlet | place: Canada: British...
AGTCCCGGAAACAGCTAAAGCGGTACAGAAACGCCTTGGTGAATTGGTACCAACGCTTCCCAGGAAAGAGATCATTGAGAAATCTTTAAAAAACCATGGAAAAATAATTCTGGTTGGAAATATTGAAGATGGTATTGAAATTTCCAATCAGATTGCTCCCGAACATCTTGAATTATTGCTGATTGATGAATCAAAAATAGATTGTATTAAAAACGCAGGAGCCATTTTTATTGGTCGCTGGTCTACTGAACCGGTTGGTGATTATATGGCAGGACCGAATCATACGATACCAACCAGTGGCGCAGCCCGTTTCTCATCACCACTATCTGTCAGGGATTTTCAAAAATATAGTTCCATCATTCACTATTCAAAAAAACGCTTGATTAACCAGGGTAAGCAGATTGCTCGATTCGCCGAGTTAGAAGATTTATTTGGCCATGCAGCTGCGATAACCGAAAGACTGAAATAAACCTATGGCAAATACTGCAAAATTTAAAAGAGAGACTTTTGAAACCAAAATTAAAGGTTCTATAAATTTAAGAGGATCTGGAAAAGGAACCATTCAATCAGGTATTGGATTTTTGGATCATATGCTGGAGCTATTTAAATTTCATGCCGGATTTGATTTGGAACTGGATGTAGAAGGTGATTTACACGTTTGCCCACACCATACGATTGAAGATATCGCACTGGCTCTGGGGGCAGCCTTTCAGAAAGCATTAAAAGACAAGAAAGGAATTCACCGTTATGCAACATGTTATTTACCGATGGATGAATCCCTTACCAGGACAGTAATTGACGTTTCTGGTAGAAGCTATCATGTTTTTTTAGGGCAGTTCAATACAGAAAATGTCGGACAACTGCCGACAGAAATGATTAAACATTTTTTTCAGTCTTTTTCGTCTGCGGCAGGAATAACCCTTCACCAGGAAATCCTATACGGAGATAATGACCACCATAAGATCGAATCTTTGTTTAAAGGATTTGCCAGGGCAATTTGCCAGGCAATTTCCAAACGAGCCGGATTTGACGTACTACCGTCCACCAAAGGCGTTCTATAAATTAATTGGATTGACTTGAAAAAAAGAGGAAAAAAATAAAGATGCCGGATAAAATCCTCATTCGAACGCCAAACTGGCTGGGTGATTTAATGATGTCCACTGCATTTATTCAGGCACTTTTAGAACGCAATAAAGATGCTCAGGTGGATTTGATTGTTCGGAAAGGTTTTGAGTCTATACCACTTCCCCAACGTGGTAGAACTATTGCGTATGATAAAAAACAGGTTTCATTATTTCAGTTTGCCAGGGAAATAAAAGCGGATAATTATGATCAGATTTTCGTCCTGCCCCCCAGTTTTTCATCAGCACTGATGGCCTTTTGGTCTAGAACACCTAAAAGAACGGGTTATCCGGGCGATGGACGAAGCATCTGGCTGAATGACTTAAAAAAATATCAAAAACCCCATCGAACACAGCACTTGATCAATGAATATTTACAATTACTGGAACCGCTACCGGAAAAAACCTACCACCCATATTTACCCATGGATGAAAATTGGATTTCATCACAAATTCAACAATCAGGTTTAACACTTCCCCAAGATTTTATTGTTTTTGCACCTGGAGCTAAATATGGACCGGCTAAGATGTGGCCGGTACAGCATTATAAAAAACTGGCTGAACAATTAAATGAGCACGGAATACCAGTACTGATTATTGGTACTCAGGAAGAGGTGGAATTGGGTGATTCTATTGTATCTGAATCTAAACAGGATACTAATTTATGTGGTAAAACCAGTTTGTTGGAAATGATTGCTGTGATGGCAAGATCAAAATTGCTTGTCAGTAATGATTCTGGAACGATGCATGTGATGTCCGCTTTAGCAAAACCTCAAATTGCTTTATTTGGTTCGACTTCAATAACCTGGACCGGCCCTGAAAATCCTCTAGCAGAAGTAATGACGATTAATTATAAATGTTCTCCTTGTTTTAAACGGACCTGTAAGTACCAGCATTATGAATGTTTGACCGGAATTCTACCAGAATATGTTTTTGAATCAATATTAAAAATAATGAACCATGCAATCAAGTAATGTAAGGAGTAAATCGCAGGGAATTATTATAACGATCAATGTTCGCTGGTGGAATGCTGAGGCGGCCTATGCCATCAATCTGACTAGAGCACTAACTAGCAGGGGAAATAAAATATGGTTGCTGGTTAATAAAGACAGTCCGGTTCATATTAAAGCACTGGACTATAATATTCCGGTGATTACGGATATTGAACTGGATTCTTTTTCCCTGATTAAGCAACTATCCAATTTACGGAAAATATTAAAATATATCGATTTATATAAAATTCAGATTATTCATTCGTTTAAATCCAATGGTTCTTTTTTATTCTCGATAGCCCGATATTTGAGACCACAACTGATACATATCAGAACCAGGGGAGAAGCCAGACCTCCCAAAAATCATTTTTTAAATCGCTTATCCTATGAAAAAAAATCCTGTGATGGAGTTATTGCCGTGGGGAATATTGTAAAAACCGGGATTAACAAATTAAACGCAAAAATTGACCAATTTGAAACAATTTATTATGGGGATTCTCCAGTTCCGTATAAACCGGATTTAAATCGTATCAATCATCCTCTGTTTAAGAGTCTTGGACCGGAAACGATTACTATGGCATTAGTCGGAAGAACACAGGATATTAAGGGACATCAAATCGCTTTAAAAGCATTGGCAAAAATAAAAAGCTTGAAGATCCATCTCTTTTTCCTCGTTAAAGACTTAGAGGAATACCCTGACGAGTTGGTCAATATTAAACAAATCATCGAAGATGAAGAACTAGGGAAACAGGTAACGGTTACCGATTTTTTGCCGGATTTGGGTGATACGCTTTCATTAATCGATTTTGGCATTATTCCATCGTTGGCAAGTGAAGTAAATTGCCGGGTAGCAGTGGAGTTTTTTTCACTTGCTAAACCGGTGATTGTTTTTCCGACAGGTAGCCTGCCGGAGGTTGTGAAACATAACTTATCAGGATTGGTTTGTGCCCATAAAACTTCCGATTCACTGGCCGAATCGATTCAGACATTGGCAAATCGATGTGATTTCCGAGCAAAGTTGGCAGAAAATGCGTTGTTGGAATATCAAAACAGATTTAGCTTATCTGTTTTAGCAAATAAAACTCTGAACTTTTATAAGATGTGTTCTCCGCATTCATGAATACCAATAAAAATTTTAAAAATAAAATTATCGGTATATTTTTTGTACAGACAAAATAATAGATATATTTATCAAATTACATTTTTAGAGGTTCAATGGTTATAAAGATTATTCGTTTTCTCTTTATTATACTGGTATGTGGTAGAGGGCTGTTAATTTCAAATCCCGCTTTTGCTCAGGATAAGGGGACCCCTGTTATGAGGACAGTTACATTTTATACCATAGGAGGAGCTGGTGCAGGTGCGGCTTTAGGGATGGCTTATTATATGCTAGACCCGTTAAATCCTGATGCGGATATTCGAAATGATATGTTAGTCGGGATGGGTATTGGTTCTTTTGCCGGGCTAATTTTCAGCTTTGTTCAACTCAATAAACAAGTAGTTGTGCCTAATTCTTCACCTTTACCGGATAATGAATTTAACCAGCCTTATATAGGGGCATTGCCAGCTACCCCCATGCGAGATTATCAATTATCTCAAATGCCACATTTACAGGCTTCTGACAGATTTAACGAGGAGATAGATCATTCACGGATATTACTATTCGGAGTACAAGTACGATTTTAACTCAAATCCGTTTTATACTGCTTTAAAGGATTTGAGTTTGTTCCTTCCTATTTTATTTTACCATTTGCGACTATTTGTGTCGTAATCGTTTGATTATCGATCTGCAAGAGCTTGCTATCAATATTAACCTGATTGTCTTTGACACTGATTTTAGCTTCAAAAAACGTGTCAATTGAGATGTCTTCAGGTCTATCAATGTATTCCCTATTTTCCATAGTAACGATTGAACCAACGGTGCGATCTTCCTGGGTAATAACTTCCAGCTTTTTCTTTTTCTCCGCAGTGAGTACCATTCCTTCAGACAAGACACCCCTTAAATCCACCGGTTTTAGGTTTGTAGCAATTAATACCTTTTTCCCTAATAATTCATCGGGTTGATAATATTTAACCAACCCTGATACAATGGTTCGAAGCCGACCTTCACCACAGTCAATTTCTTCCTGGTATAATCGATCGGCAGAGGGATGAACCTGTATTGACTTGATTTCTCCTACTTTAATCTCAATTTTATCCCAGGCGGATAGCGGATCAACAGTTTCTTCCTCTGGTTTGCCACCAAATTTATCTTTGAGTTGATTAATTTTTTTCTGTTGTAATTTTTGATAAAGAATTTCAGGGGCCTTTAGTTGTATATCACTTAATTGATCCCATTGCCCTAAATTTTTAAAATCCGCAGTTGAACCATCAATCATGGATAGGATTTTAGCTGAGGTTTCCGGCATATAGGGGAAAAGTAATATACCAATATCCCGGGCCAGATAAATTAAAGTGGTGAGTGTTGCTTGGGTGTATTCTGAATCTGTTTTAATGGTTGCCCACGGCTCTGAATCCTGGAAATATTTATTTCCTTTTCGACCCAGTGCTAATATTTTGTTAAGAGTTTCTCGGATGGCGACGCTTTCAAAGGCTGACACAATTTTTTTTTCTTCAGATAAGACTTCTTCCAGAAATTCCTGATGCCTATCGGATAATGATGGTTGTTTCAGTTTTCCTTTAAAATATCGGTTAAAAAATACCAGTACCCGGTTAAGCAGGTTACCGATATTGTCTATAAAATTGCTATTGATATCTTCAATAAAACCATCCCAACTAAAATTGGAGTCAGATTTTTCCGGTCGGTTGTGTAGTAGATAAAAACGCCATAAATCGATATGAATATCTGTGTTCGTTACCTGATTCGCAAAAACTCCTGTATTTCTGGACTTTGAAAACTTCTGGTTTTCATAGTTTAGATATTCAGTAGTGTTGATATGGTGTAACATGGTCCAATTTTGTTTGGTTCCCAGCAATGTAGCTGGAAAAATAACCGTATGAAACGGGACATTGTCTTTACCCATAAATTGGTATAATTCTGTTTCATCGGGATTCTTCCACCATTGTTCCCAGGAGTCCGGTAAATATTTTTTGGTGGCGGAGATGTATCCGATTGGTGCATCAAACCATACATAGAATACTTTGTTCTCATATCCTGCTCTAGGTACGGGAATACCCCATTTTAAATCCCTGGTGATAGGTCGGGGTAAAAGTCCTCTTTCTAACCAACTTCTACTAACACCCACAGCACTGTTACTCCATTTACCTTTATGATTGGATTTTTCCTGAAAATCTTTAATTTGCGGTGTTAATTCTGGCAATTTAATGTATAGGTGTTTTGTTTTTTTCTCGGTAGGTGTATTACCGCAAATCTGGCATTTAGGATTTTTCAGTTCCATTGGTTGCAATAGTTTTCCGCATTGGTCACACTGATCCCCTCGTGCACCATCATAACCACAAAAAGGACAATCTCCTTCCACAAAACGATCGGCTAAAAACATTTGGTCATGCTCACAATAAGTTTGTGCCGTTTCCTGCTCTTCCACCATTTTATTACATTCCAGATCCATGAATATTTGCTGAACGACCTCCGTCTGCTCCGGGTCTGAAGTTCTGCCAAAAAAATCAAAAGCAATATTGAATTCTCCGTAAATCTGTTTATGGATTTTATGATACTTGTCACAGATCTCCTTTGGAGAAACACCTTCTTGTCTGGCTTTGGTTTCTGTGGCTGTACCATACTCATCGGTTGCGCAAATATAAAGGGTTTCATAGTCCATCACCCGACAAAATCTGGCATAAACATCCGCCGATAATACGCAACCAATAACATTGCCTAAATGAGGCACATTGTTAACGTAAGGAAGTGCCGATGTTATTAGCTTTTTTGCTTTCATGATTACTTTACAGTTTTAGATTATTTAAAATTAATGCTCAATGAGTATTCCATGTTCCTATTAACGACATCCTGGATAAATCAATAATTAGTGGCTGAACGAAAATTCAATTATTGAATATTAGTCCGGTAATTAGGGTACACGTAACAACTTGGTATTTAATTATTAAAGTTTTTTCTACAAATTGTACATGTCCCCAAATTACCTACTTTTCGTTCAGACAATAATTAGTAAGTTCTTGAAAATTCAAGACTACCGGTGTTAGATAGATAGGTGTTTTCATGTTTACTGAAAACATCCAGTCAGCACACAGTTTTTAGAGTCTTTTAGTGATTTCTTTCGTCAGATAAAAATAATCAGGATTATTATAATCCGGTTGATAAGTGGTGTATGGGATAATAAAAGATGCCTTTTTGATAAGCAAATGAAGTCAATAACTATTCCATATAAGCAGGACCCGTCAACAACAATTTTGTAGTAAAGAAGTGGACCGGGAATTTTAGATTCCGAAAGATATCTGATATTTGCTATCGTCAGTTTATAGCTACTATAAAGATGCTAATCCTATTGACCTTGTACCAACCTGAAGAAAAACAATACTCAATACAGTATCCAGGTTCGGATCAAGACGTTCACGATCCAGTAAATCCGAAAGACGGGAAACACCGATAACTTCACCTCTTAAATTAATGCCTTCTTTTTTCTTAATCTTCTGAAGTTTACTTTGCCTGATTTCGATGGTCTCTATTACAGAATCTAATGGTATTGCAAATTTTTGATTTTGGTTTATCACCATTAGTGCATCCACTACTGCCAGTGTCGGTGGCAGTAATAAACGAATATGGGTGCAATGTCCTTATTCAGATTCTCCGGTTACACTAAACCTTTTTCAACGGCGATATCCAAAACTCTGGCTGTGTCAATACCAGCACCGTCATCTATAAGGTCGATTGAGATATTTTGGAGTACGAGGAATCACAGTTACAGGTCGGGGGGCATTGCCTCTTTTACAGACATGATACCGATACCGTATAGTTCTTCCCCTATTTTGAAGGTGATATATTGTTGGCTGTTTTGCGTTTTTGCCGTAGATATTATGGGTATATTTTCCATGTTTTCCTATCTGAAACAACTTTAGAAAGAAGAAAAAACTGTATTTAATATGTGTAATAAGGTTGTTTTTTTGATGATCCGGATCTTTATTTTTCGATGTAATATACTTTAAATATAGTATTTATAATATATTATCCGGTAAAGAGTCCACATAGAAAACATATCTCCAAACAAATTAATTCTGTTTACCATAATGAAAAAAAAAAGTAATTAATAATTTTGTGAGATACCATGTCTCAAATGAATTTTTAAACGACTCCCATGACATTACTAAATCCTTATCCTGATATTTGTTACTTTCATACTGACATCGTCTCTGAAGATAACAAAAAATTGCATTCTTTAGAAATATTGTGGAGTAATCAATTCAAGTCAGATCAACGGCGCTTAGAATATATTTCTGGTCGAAGATGTGCCCATTTAGCCATGGAACAGGCTGGGTTTTTCAATATTCCTATATTGACCAATCGGGATAGATCACCAAACTGGCCATCCTCCATTACCGGAAGCATTACCCATTCCAGCAGTGATGCAGCGGCTTTAATTGTCGGCCCTGGTCATCTTGTACAAGGGGTAGGAATTGACCTTGAAAATTTGAAACGATCAGTTAATCCAAATATCAGCAGTCATGTATTAAATCCGGAAGAACAAAAGCATTGGTTTACTCAGAAATCAACAAGTCTTCAAAATCTTAAAATAATTTTTTCGATAAAGGAGTGTATCTTTAAATGCTTTTATCCTAAACATAAGGTATATTTGGGATTTATGGATGCTGCTATTTTAGACCTTAGCGAAAATAGTTTTAAAGCCGTTTTAACCAGAAGTCCGATTACCGGAAAATTAACAGAAATGGAAATTTCCGGCAGACTTCAAATTACAAAAGATTTGATTTTTAGTAGTATGGTCTGGATGTGATTACCTAGGGTAATTTGGATAGATGAGCAGCAATATTATGAATTTCCTGGGGTTTTATTTTGCTAATAGTTGGGAAAGTATTCATCAAAATCGTCAAACCGTTTTTTCTGTTTTTTGATTGAATGTCCAAAAATTGGTTTCGGATATACATGGCGTCGTGACCGGCCAGATTTGGATAATTTGGATAGATGGTCTTTCCTTGTACGCCATGGCAGGTGTGACATAAGTTTTCCATAAAAAGCTCCTGACCGGCATCCTGGGCGAAAATACAAAAGTTTAGCAGCATGAAATAAAGTAGCAGCAGTATGTTTTTTTTCCCTATTTTTGTATTAACCCATCGCATATTATAGCTCTGCAAGTTGGATATTTCCAGTAAGTACCTTGTTTTCCAGTTTGGCTGAATCAGGGATATGCAAAGCTTCTCCATCACAAACTAAAATGACATTCCCTTTGAGAATAATATCTTTCCCAAAATACACTTTCCCTACAACAGTTAAAAGATCCAGTTCCAGAATATCCGGGATTTCTTGAAAATGTTTTTGATAATCGGCGATGGTTGAAAAATTTTCGCCAAGTCGAATTAAAGGAAGACCTGCAAATTGTCGCTCCGGGTTCATTTTTAAAATCCCATTTTCTTCAATAAATAAGTTAGACTGAACCAGCAATAAGTCGTTTGTTTTTTTTACGGGTAAAAAACGCTTCCGAGGAACTTTAACAGCCAGGCTATCCCTAAATGAACTGATGCCTGAACCGATAGCAATTTCAAGCTGAATAACCTGGTGATGATTGACAGTCTTTTTGTTCACAATTAAATCAAGGTTCAGTGATCCCTCATTTAATTTTTGTTTGAGCTTTGCTAAATTCAACCAGATGTTATTAGTATTGAAAATTTTAAATTTTTTCACACTTTTAAACTCTTCCTGGTATTCAACCGGAACCTGGGCAAACTCAAGTAAATGCAAAGGCTTATCTTTTGTATAAACCAGTGTTCCTCCTTTGACATCTGCTCTGGTTTTATCGGTAACTTCCATTATATATGGTGCTATTGTATCAGAAATTAATTTCAGGATGTTTAGGTCAACAGAAGCTCCCAGGTTATCTGCATTAGCGATATAAATAAATTTTTTTCCTTGTTTAATTAATTCATCCAGAATTCCTGAATCATTAATGCTATTAAATACATCTCCATGTCCTGGCGGGTAAAATGCCTGATCGCCAAATGATTCGACTGAAAGTGGTGTTAAGGCATCTTTGGTTAGACGAGGGAATTTATTTTGTTGAAAAGTTCTAATATTTAGATTGTTATTGTATTTTTTAATGATTCTATTTGTATCCTGATCGGTGTTGAAACTATTCATTAATAATAAGGGAACATTTACCTGGTAAGTATCATTGATGTTTTGAATTTGTGATACTAATAAATCCAAAAAGCTTTTCCCATCTCTAACTTCGATCGCAGATTTGGGACCTAAACAACCCATACCTGTGCCAAGTCCGCCGTTTAACCGGCAAACGACAAGTTGCGATAATAGTTGTTTGGCTTCTTGTTGATTGCAAGTTGGTATCTGTTCATAATTTATAATAGATTGATCATCCGGTGAAGAAATGTTCTGCCAGTCAACTTTTTTTTCTTTATCACTGATATATCGTTCAAACAATGACCGAAATAATGTAATTTCATGCTCTGAACAATGCTCTTTAAGCATTGACTTTTTGATAGAGTTAAAACTTCTCATAATCGTTTTATGATATTTGTAGCAATTTTCAATTAAGTTGCCCCCTTCATTATGCTGAGTGAAGTCGAAGGGTTCAGACGTACGTCACTTTGTTTAACAGGGTTCAAAACAATTGCAATACGCAATCGAATGATAAAGAATCGGCAATAGGATGTTGCAAATTAAATGATTTTTTCTATTTTGGAAAAGGAATTTATCAATAAAATTTCTAGGATAAACTTTCCTGAGATATTTTATAGTATTTAGTTGAATTCTTACGATCTCCCAATTTATAGTATATTCCTCCCAGCTGGTTCGCCAGTTCCTTAATTTTCTCTTTCGTGCCTTTTTGTTTTTGATTTTCGTACATCCATTCCAAATGTCGAACTGCTTTTTGGTAATCTCCGGAATTATAATAATATTCCCATAATTTTTCATGAATCTGATCGGCTTGCTGGGTATCATCAAGGGATTCCAGATAAACAGCGGCTTTACTCCAGAATTGACTACTTTTTTGAAATTGATTATCTTTTTGATATATTTCAGCCAATAGGAGGTAAGTTTTAGCGAATAAATGAACACTGATATTTAATTCGGTATATTTAGTGAATTTAGTTAAAGATTCTAAAGCTTCAGGGTATTTCTTCTCATGATATAAAATATGGCCATCAATTAACCATAATTTTTGAACATCCTCTTTATTTAACTTGTTAAAATTGAAGTTTTGTTGGCTTAAAAGATTTTGTAATTGGTCATATTCTTCAAGGTCTAATAACAGTAATGCTATCGTGATGATGTTTCGAGAGCGATTTGAAAAATTTTTAATATCATTATTTAACTGAATCGCTGAAGTTATTAATCCAATAGCCTTCTCGGGCTGTTTGCGACGTGCATAAATTTCTGCTATTTTTACTTGCGTTTCGGCGACCATTAACCAGTTACGGTTTTTTTCCTCACCTTTTTGAAGCCATTCATATAAATTTAAAGCTTCAGCCCTGGATAGTTGATCTAGAATATCTATGGTGGTGATGATTGTTTTTTGAATTGTTTTTCGGTCTTTGGATAAATAGGCAAATTCCAGACAAACACTAACTCCCTGTAGAAAAAAGTTATGGTAATTTAAATTGAACTGTAGAATTTTTCTTAGGTATTGTAAATATCTTTGTGTCGCAGCTTCAGCTGCGCCCAGTTCAGCAAAATAGCTGACATTGTATTGAAATCCAACAATTTCCATAAGGTCCGGAAGACGATCCTGGTTCAATATGGAAATTTGAGATTGGATAATGTTCTCACAATGTTTTTTAAGTTGCTCTTTTGGAATTAGCTGATAAGTCTTAAATTGTAAGTTTATCTGGTACGGCATCCAGAAATTTCTAAAAGAGTAGTCCGCCTCAATGAGTCCCAGCTTGTATAAGTATTGAATTTCTTTTCCCAATTTTTTAGTATGGGTCAGCATTTTAAGATAGGATATAGAAATTCGAGTTCTCAGAAAGAAGAGAATGAGTAGGATTTTTAATTTTAAAGTGGATAATTCTGGAAGTATCGTTTTAAAACTGGCTTTCCAGAGGGCTTTTACATTAGTTACTGAAGTAAATAGATCAAATAATTGAGAATTATTGGTATTTCGCGCAATTCTTAATAGAGAAAAATTCTCCATGTGTGAGGGGATATTTCTTTTTATCAAATCCACCCATTCTTCCGGTAAAAAATCTTCAAAATTATTTCTAATATCATCGATTGTGATCAGATTTGTATTGATAATAGTTGCTTTTATCCGGCTAATCTTTTTTCGACTGGATATCAGGATAATACGATAGCCGCTCTGTTTTTTTAAAAGGAGCCAGTTGTCCAATTCCGTGTCTATCCTATCTGGTGGGTATAAAACGACCAGAAAACGAAGTTGGTTAGGTAAATCGTCAGAGGTGTAAATAACACTGCAACTTTGGTCGAAATATTCCTGAATGGCTTTTTCTTGAAAAAGAAAGGAAAATTGTTTAACAATTGATTTTGGAATGTTATGTTTTTCTGGCTGATGGTATCCCCATCGTTTATAATATAACAGCTCCAAATGGATGTTCTGATGGGCTCTTAGTCTGCGAAAATATTCAAAAATATAATCTTCAACCAGGCTTCCCTTTGAGGATAGAAGAATTAGGATTTTATTTTGGTCTTTTTTGTTAAGCTCAGATTGAATTTCAATAAACCGTGTATGATTGCCGCAAAACCTTCGAAATGTGTTAAATGAAGCTTGACGCAGGTGGCTAATTTTAGTTGTCTTTTGAACCTCATTAATTAATCTGAAAGGTGCAAAAGGGACCTCTTTGTTGTTTTCGAGCAGAGATTTGTTAATGTGCAATTGAATCCACGACCAATCCCAACTTAGTGGTAATGCTGATTGTATGTAGTTAATAGCAAAACGATGTGACTTTAAAATACTTTCACCATGGGCCAGATTATTAACAAATCTCTGGAAGTAGTCTCTGAATCTTCTTTGTGAAACCCTGCCGTTGACGCTGATAATATAAGGAATACCACAATCAAAATACTTAGATAAGGGATCGTTGATAAATTGTTTGGATTTTTCGATGAGATCTGAACTATTGAGTATTAAAATTCTCAGTCCCTGACGAATGGCTGTCGTCAAATGTTTTTGAAACTGTCCATCATAAAATGAAATATTTTTATTTTTATCTGAATCGTCATCTTTTAAAACCCATCCATCTATACAATCATAACCGGTAAACATTAATATATCAGGTTCTTTTTCAAATTCATATAACAATGTCTGTTTGCTGCTATTCCCGTTGTAAGAAATGTTGATATTAGGATTACTCGCTAAATTTCCTCTGGAAAGTAGCTCGACCTGATTGATAAAATCAATCCCCTTATGGAGTGTTATAGGTTTACTTGGATCAATGCTGTTATCTGCAATCGGCGGGTAGGCATTTAACGAAATCTGAATCGATGCTTTATTACTTAAATCGGGTGATAGCATTAACTGTTGTTTGGAATAATTAATGCGAACAACCCCCTGGGTTAAATTAAAAAAATTACGTCCATCATGTAATAATTCCCAGGGCAGATTAATCAGCTTTAGTTCCATTGCAAATATGAAAATACCCCCCTCATTATAAATTTGATCCTTAAGGGAATCAGGTATAATGGAATGATATAACGCCTGACCATAAGCTTTAATCAAGTCGATAACTTCTTGTTGCTCTTCCCGATTAGATTCTGTTTGCATAAAAACTGAGTTTCGTAGCAATTGATAGGCTCCTAGTGCAGCATTGGTAATGTTTGCAGGGGGAGGGGTAAACGGAAATTCCAGTTTATACTTCTGAATAACAACAGATTTTGAAGAGATATAGACAAATAAAGACATTACGACGTTGATGAAAATATTATTATTCAGAAAGATATTAAGAATTGGTAGTTTTTAGAATTCGATAGTTTTCAAACCTTCGAGTAAGATGCTGGCTATCAAAATACTCGAGCAAACCTATGGCATGTTTTCTAGAAAAATCAAACAAATCTTTAAATTCAATAATCGTAATAGTTTCGTGAGACTTAAAGTAATTCCGAAGTTGTGCTTCTATTTCAGAAATTATATCAGGTAAATACCAGATGTCATCTTTTACACGAACAATCCATTTCTCTGCAATACCTGTTTTGAAAAGTGTTTCCAGTTCTTTTTTTGATACCGATAATTGGGCAGATAAATTGCCTATTCCCAAAGGAGCATAATTGCCTTTTTTTAAAAGTTGGATAGCTCCCGCTTTTAATTGATTTTGTTTCTTATTCAATCCCCCTTTAAAGTCCGGAAGTCGATAGGTATTGTCCTCTTTTATAATGGATCCCTGTTTGGCTGTCCAATTTAAAAGAATAAGAATCTCAGGCAATGAATATATTTTATTCATTTTACCAAGGAAATCTGTACCTGGAGCACCTGTTTTTTCCGGGTATTTTTGATGAAAAACTTTTAAGGCTTTCTTAAAAAAATGAGCCACTCGTGTGACATGGTAATTGTGGATGTACTTTTTTCTATTGCTATCAACACATATAATTCTACTGAGAGAAGATAACCGTTGAATTGTTTTGTTGATTTGTTTGCTTGGAACGTTAATTAAAGGGGGGAGTGTTTTTATAGCGATTCCTCCTGAACCGGTCAAAAATATGGCTTCTTCGATTCGATCCTCACTATTATCCTGGGCCAACCCATTTAGGGAGTCGTAGAGTCTGTTATTATTGCGTCGACTTTGATTGCCATAAGGGGCAATAATCTTCCCACCGGCAATGGTTTCCAACGGAGATAACTGCCGGATGATAAATCGATCCCCATGTCGACATATAATCGGTTTTTCAAGACGAATTTGGGCATACTGCCGATCAGATTCCTGTATGTCCGATTTTGTAATTAAAATAATTCGGGCAGTGATTTCCTGAGCATGGAGGTAAACCCGTATTTTTTGCTTATTTTTAAGGGTGTTTTTTAGTTCCGGTAACCAAAATAATTCAACACCAATCACATGAGATAATACTAAACCGCTTTTGAAAGAAACCTGATTGCCCCTTAAAATCTGGTCTTTGGAGTAACCTGAAACGTTGATTGCCAATCTTTGCCCTGCTTTGGCAGTGTCAACTTTATCCTGGTGCGATTGAAACCCTCTGATTTTTAATTTTTCATTTTGAGGATAAATAATCAATTCATCAGACAGTTCCGCTTTTCCTGATAATACTGTACCTGTAATTACAGTTCCGTGACCTTTTAAAGTAAAAGATCTATCTACCGGAAAACGAAAAATATCATCCATATTCTCTGGTGAAATTTGTTTTGCGTAGGTGGCAATTGTTTGTTTTAGATTATCTAATCCTTCTCCTGTTGTTGATGATATTTTGAGTATGGCTTGATTATCGAGGAAGGTATTTTCAGTTAGCTCAAGAATTTCAGATTCAACTAACTCAATCATCTCTTCATCTACCAGGTCGCATCGCGTAATTACGGTGAAACCAT
>Ga0233431_1004537_pt1 | contig 14757 bp, 11 predicted proteins | sample SI_118_April2016_FD_179867 | JGI IMG/M metagenome (GOLD analysis project Ga0233431, IMG submission 179867) | Seawater microbial communities from Saanich Inlet, British Columbia, Canada - SI_118_April2016_200_MG | ecosystem: Environmental > Aquatic > Marine > Inlet | place: Canada: British...
GCACGCTTTGCGGACATGAAATGGCGATCTCTGTCGCCTTGGCCTCCGCGCGTGCGATGATCAGGTTCGACAGGTCGCTCAGGACTTCATCCAGATCAAAGGATGTATGCTCCATGGCCAGCTTGCCGGCCTCGATTTTTGAGAAATCCAGAATGTCGTTGATGATTCCCAGCAACGATAGCGAAGACGAATTTACCTTCGATAGATAATCGCGCTGTTGTTCCGTTAATTCCGTGTTCAATGCCAGATGGCTAAGCCCGATAATCGCGTTCATCGGCGTGCGGATTTCATGGCTCATGTTCGCCAGGAAGGCCGACTTGGACCTGTTGGCCTGCTCGGCCTTGTCCTTGGCTGCTTCCAGTTCCGCGTTCAGGCGGTTGCGCTCCGTGATGTCCGCGGCGGTACCGACCAGGCGGGGCGAATCCTGATCTTCGCCCATGACGACCGCCTGGGTCGAAATGTATAGGGTGGCACCGCCCTCGGCGATGACCCTGAATTCGGTTTGGGCGTCCTTCCCGGTGGAGATGGCCTCACGCATCGCTGCGGTTGTCCGTTCCCGATCCTCCACATGGATGTACTCTTTCAGCAAGGCGAACGAATTTGGAAAAGAGGCGCGCTGGCGGCCGAAAATATCGGGAAAATGTTTGTCGAATTCGAGACGGTCCTCTTTGGGGTACCAAACCCAGGTGGCGATACGAGCGGCGTTGAGGGCTTGCTGCATACGATTTTCCAGCTCATCGCGGGTCCTGTGCAGCTTGGCGGCGCTGGAATTGAAGGCTTCCTCAAGTAAGGTCAGCTCATTGCGACGATCGGACTGGATGTCGACCTTGAAGTCCTTGATTTCCTCCTGGGCCAGACGCTCGGTCGCCGCCGTCAGGATCGCCAGTGGCCGGCCCAGCATTCGGCGGCTGATGATCACAAAAATGAACCACATGACGGCGATTTCAATGATCTCGCTCAACACGATTACGACCACGTCAAAACGGATGTGCTCGATGACCAAATTCGTGTTGGAATAGACGGTTGCCCGCCCTACCAGTTCGATGGATCCGCCGAGATCGAAAACAACGTCGAAGTCCTCGCCGAACAAATCGTCAAAGATCCCTTGCGAGGAAATCGGCCGCGAGTTTCCATTGTCGTCCAGAGCGACCGCCTGACCATCACCGTCAAGGATACGACCCATGGCGATAACAATTTTCTCGCCCCGGACATCGGTCACTTTTACCCCGAGAACGTCGCGATTCTCGATCATGCCGCGAAGAATTGCTCTCGCTCCGGCTTCGTCGAACTCCCACAAAACCCTGGCCAATCCTCCGCCGAACGATGCGCCGACAATTTCCAATTGTTCGGAGACTTCGTCTTTGGAATCTTCGTAGGTTCGGACGACCTGAACCGAGGTGATGACGATGGAAATCACGAGGAAGATGCCGAAAACCACCATGAACAGTTGATGGGCCAGGGAATCCCGAAAACGGGCCAATCCGGCGGTTTTTTTGGCTGTGGGCTCTTTTATTCGCATTGGAATAAACTTCGTCCCATTGGCGTCGTTCACTGCACCCAGAGTATCTCTTCCAAGTGGCTCTCGGCAATGGTCTGGGCATTGGGGTGTTTCACGCGAGCACGAAACACCCCTTTTTCAAAACCGCAAATTCAAGACCACCCGCTTCCGTCTGTGGGCACCGTATTCTAAAGACGATCCGTACTTTTCTTCCCTACCCCTGTTCGTTCCACAACGTCCCGAATATTTGCGCCGCCTGGTCCGCATCGTCCTGCGAGATGTGACGGTGGGTAACAAGGCGCATGGTGGAGGTCGGGTTGGGCAGTGTCCAGACACCGCGCGGTTTGAGGGCTTCCGAGAACCAAGCGGCGTCGCGCCCGGATTTGGACAGATCGACCATGATGATATTGCTTTCGATATCATCCGGGTTGGCCAGGGCCGGGTCGATGGCTTGGAGTTTTTCGGCCAGCCGTTTGGCAACTGCGTGATCCTCGCCCAGACGATCCACCATTTCCTCCAGGGCCACGATGCCGGGTGCGGCGATGACACCGGCCTGACGCAGGGTGCCGCCGATCATTTTGCGAATGGCGTGCGCGCGGGCCATGGTTTCGGCGGGCCCGACGATCACCGATCCGATGGGCGCGCTCAATCCCTTGGAAAGGCAGAAGCTGACCGTATCGACGTATTGCGCGATTTCGCGCGCGGCGACGCCCAAGGCGGCGGCGGCGTTGAAGATACGCGCACCGTCCATGTGAACGGGAATGCCGAATTCGTCGGCCAGTTCGCGAACCGCCGCCAGATGGTCCAGCGCCAGGGCCCGTCCACCCGCGTAGTTGTGGGTGCTCTCAACCTCAATCAGAACCGTGGGCAGTTGCCCGTCTTTCAGCTTGGGCTGAATGGCGGCACGCAGGGCACCCAAATCCATGGCCCCGTTGGCGCCCGGAACAGGCTTGTAAAACAGGCTGCCAACGGTGCTGATGGCACCCATTTCGGCGACCAGCAGGTGAGCCTTTTCGTGGGCCAGAACGGTACCCTGTTCCCGCACGTTGGCCATTACCGCAACCGTATTGGAAACGGTGCCGCTGACCACGAACAACCCCTCGTCCTTGCCCAGCATTTTGGCCGACAGTTGCTCAAGACGCCGCGCCGTGGGGTCGCGTTCGCGACCGTCGTCGCCCAGTTCGGCATCAAGAATGGCCTGGCGCATGGCGTCGGTGGGAAGGGTTACGGTATCGCTGCGAAGATCGATAAGGCTCATGAAATTCTCCTCCCGCCACTATTGGACGAGCTCTGGATTTTATTGCTTGGCCGCGAAGATAGCGGGAATGACCGAGCGACGCCACCAGCTAATACCAATTGACGCCCAAGTCTCTTGCATTTAATGTATACACTCTTTTATGCGTAACAACATCCTTCTGTACGGTCTTTATCGGCTGTCGGTTGGACTGAAAGTTTGGGTGAAAATGGCCGGAAAAGATGACGCCGGTTTGCCAGGAAAAACGGTGCGCCGCCGTTCACCGTTAACCGAAGAGGCCTACCAAGGCATAAAAGACGAAATTCTCGAGAATCGAATGGCGCCCGGATTTCAGGCGACCGAGCCCGAAGTCGCGGAAAGATTGGGCATGAGCCGCACACCCGTGCGCGAAGCGCTTATTCGCCTGCAGGAAGACGGTTTGGTCGAGGTTGTTCCGCGTCGCGGCATGCGTGTCCTGCCCGTTTCCCCCGATGACATGCGTGAAATCTACGAAGTTCTGTGCTGCGTGGAGACCGAGGCCGCCATGCTTCTTGCCGCGCGCCGGCCAAACGCCAACGATATCGCCGGTCTGGAAACAACAATTCGGAAAATGGATGCGGCACTTGAGGCGGACGATCTGGACGCCTGGGCAAACGCCGATGCTGAATATCATAGCACCCTGCTCTCGCTTTGCGGCAACAAGCGGCTGGCGGCGATCGCCACGACTTATCAAAACCAAGCCCACAGGGCGCGGATATTCACCCTTCGTTTGCGCGAACGTCCGGTCGGCTCGACCGACGACCACCGCGAACAGGTTGCAGCCATTCTCGATGGCGATGTTTTGCGGGTTCAAGAGCTTTACCGAGCCCATCGCGAGCGCGCCGCGACTGAACTTTTGGGAATCCTCCGACGGTTCAATCTCTATAGTCTCTAGGAAACGTCTACATGAGCGCCAACGAAACCTTCCGCATTGCCACGCTTCCCGGCGATGGAATCGGCCACGAAATCATTGCTGCTTGCACCGAAGTCCTGCGCGTTCTGGAAAAACGGGTCGGCGGCTTCAAACTGAATTACGAGTTTCTGGAAGCGGGCGCGGATTACTACCTGAAAACCGGCATCGACATAACCGATGAGGCTTTCCGCAAGGTTGGTGAAGCGGACGCCATTCTGCTGGGCGCCATGGGTCTGCCTTCGGTGCGCTATCCGGATGGGACCGAAATTTCACCGCATCTGAACATGCGCACGGCATATGGGCTTTACGCCGGTGTCCGCCCGGTAAAAGCCTATCCGAACGTGCCGGGACCGCTGTCCGACCCGCGCGCGGCAAACATCGACATGATTGTGTTGCGCGAGTCGACGGAAGGATTGTTTGCGTCACGGGGCGTGGGAAAAGTCACCGACGACACCGAGGGCACGGAAACACTGGTGATTACGCGAGACACCTGCGAACGATTGTTCGACTTTGCCTTCAGGCTGGCACGCCGTCGCAAGGAGAAAGGCGGCAAAGGGCGCGTCACGTGCGTCGACAAGTCAAACGTCTTTGTCGCGTTCGCCTTTTTCCGCAAGATTTTCGACGAACGGGCCGGCAACTTCCCGGATATCGAAACCGGCTACAATTACGTGGACGCCATGGCGCTGGATATGGTGCGGCGACCGTGGGATTTCGATGTGCTGGTGGCCGAAAATATGTTTGCCGACATCCTTTCGGATCTGGGCGGCGGCATCATCGGCGGCATGGGCATGGCGTCATGCGCCGAGATCGGCGACGAACATGGTCTTTTCCAGCCCTCGCACGGCAGCGCGCCCGATATTGCCGGACAGGACAAAGCCAACCCGAGCGCGACCATCTTGTCAGCCGCCATGATGCTGGACTGGCTGGGTGAGCGGGCTGGATGCCAGGGCGCAATGGACGCGGCGCAGGTTCTGGAAGACGCCATCGAAAAAGGTTTCGCGACACAAACTCTGCGTCCTTGCGAATTCGGCGGCCCGGACGGAACCAAAGCCTACACAAAGAAACTTATCGACCTGCTTTGACTTCCCAGTAGGTGCGCGCAACCTCGCTCAGATGATCGCGCATGGCCGCTTCGGCGGCGTCCGCGTCGCGCGCGGCGATGGCCTCGAAAATGCGGGTATGAGCAGCGATTGCAGCGGCGGTTGCACCGGGATAGGCGTTGGATATGGCGCGCTGTTCTGACAGCCACTCCAGCAGGCCCTCGTGCAGCGCAGTCAGGATCTGGTTCTGGGCAATTACCGCCAAGACATAGTGAAACTCGACGTCGGTGCGCTCGAAATTCAGCGGCGTTCCCACCGCCCTCTTGTTGGCTTCCAGGGCTTCGGACAACATTTTAACATCGTCATCTGTCGCGTTGGCGGCGGCTTCGCGAACCAACGCCGTCTCGAACAGCATACGCGCGTCCTGAAATTGCCGAACGCCTTCGGGATCAGCCAGCAAGGCTCGGGCCGCCCCAGACAGCTCACCAATAAGTACCTCTGCTGTTGGCTTGGTGACGCGGGCCGGTTCACCGCTGTTTTGCGCGACCAATCCCATCTTGGAAAGGGCGAAAAGCGCCTCGCGCACGGCCGGACGACCGGTTCCGAATTCTTCCATGATTTTACGTTCGGAAGGAAGCTGATCGCCCGGCGCGTAGTCGCCCTCAACGATCCGCCGCTCGAATTCGGCGGCGATTTCCTCGTACAGCTTCCTGCGTCGGATAACCGGTCGTTTCATTTGGTGCGTGCCGGGTTCTCGGGTCCCGCAGGCCCCTGGGGGATGCCCCTGGGAGACGTCCCTGGGGCCTGCGGGAAATTTACCGAAATCAGGCGACGTTGTGCTTGGCCAGCATTTCGAGGGCCTTGACCATAGCTGAATGATCCCACGCACCGCCGCCGTTTGCGGCACAGGCGTTGAACAATTCCTGCGCGGTTGCCGTGTTGGGCAGGCTAAGGCCCATCATGCGCGCATTGGAAAGGGCCAGATTGAGATCCTTCTGATGCAGGGCGATACGGAAGCCCGGATCAAACGTGCGCTTGACCATGCGATCGCCATGGATCTCAAGGATCTTGGACGAAGCAAAGCCACCCATCAGGGCTTCACGAACCTTGGCCGGATCGGCTCCCGCCTTGGACGCAAACAACAGGGCTTCGGCGACGGCTTCGATATTGAGCGCGACGATGATCTGGTTGGCCACCTTGCAGGTTTGGCCGTCGCCATTGCCGCCAACCAGCGTGATGTTCTTGCCCATAAGGTCGAACAACGGCTTCACCGTGTCGAAGGTGCCCTGCGCGCCGCCGACCATGATGGTCAGGCTGGCGGCCTTGGCGCCAACTTCACCGCCGGAAACCGGGGCGTCCAGATACTGACAACCCAGATCGTTGATCTTTTTGGCGAATTCCTTGGTATCGACCGGCGAGATCGAGCTCATATCAACGACGATCTTGCCCGCGCTGAGGCCTTCGGCCACACCGCCCGCGCCGAACAGAACCTTGGCGACGTCCGGCGTATCGGGAACCATGACGATAACCACTTCGGAGGCTTCGGCGGCTTCCTTGCCGTTCGCCACCTGCTTGACGCCCTTGCCCGTCAGTTCCTGCGGAATATCACCGATATCGCAGGCGCAAACTTCGTGACCGGCATCGGCCAGATGACCCGCCATGGGCGCGCCCATGATACCCACTCCAACGAAACCAATTTTCATGTCAAAAAACTCCCTCTAACTGAATTTCTACTTGTAAGGCGCGAACCAGCCGAGGCCTGCCTCGGTGCCGGCCGCCGGAACGTACTCGCAACCGATCCAACCCTTGTAGCCGGCGGCATCGATCGCATCGAAAAGAAACGAATAGTTGATCTCGCCGGTACCCGGTTCGTGACGGCCCGGGGTGTCGGCAAGCTGCATGTGGGCGATGGAGCCGATATTGGCGGCAATGGTGTTGGCCAGTTCGCCTTCCATGCGCTGCATATGATAGATGTCGTATTGCAGCTTGAGGTTTTCGGCCCCGATTTCGGCGATGATTTCCAGTGCCTGCGCCGAATAGTTCAAAAAGAAACCGGGCATATCGCGGAAATTGATGGGCTCGATGATCAGCGTGATCCCAGCCTTGCCACCCTCGGCCGCGGCAAATTTCAGGTTCTCGACATAGGTCTGGCGAAGCTTGTCTTCATCGGCCCCTTCGGGCTTCAACCCGGCCATGGCGTGCAGCAACGGGCTTTTCAGAACCTTGGCGTACTCGATGGCCTTGCCGACGCCGTCCTGAAACTCGCCGACGCGATCGGGAAGACACGCGAGGCCACGCTCGCCCGCATCCCAGTTACCCGGAGGCATGTTGAACAAAGCCTGTTGCAGACCGTTGGCTTGCAGTTTCCCGGCCAGTTCGTCTTTATCGAAGGCATAGGGGAACAGGAATTCGACCCCCTTGAAACCGCAACCGGCTGCCGCCGCAAAACGGTCCAGAAAATCGACTTCCGTAAACTGCATCGACAAATTAGCAGCGAATTTAGGCATGGCGGACTCTTTCCTCTACTTGTGGTAACGCACTCAGATCAAATTGCATCGTTGTTCCTAGCGTTTTTCACGCGAGACGACAACAAAACCTTTGCGCATCGTGAATAAATTTCCGCATTGCGGAACTTACCGGCTCAGGCGAGACGCGCTTTCACCTTTGCGGCCACCTGTTTGCCGGTAAAACCGAAATGTTCGTTAATTTCATCGGTCATGCCGGATGCCCCGAAGGTGGTCATGCCGATGATCAGGCCGTCCTGGCCCACATAACGTTCCCATCCCAGGGCGCTGGCAGCCTCGACCGAAACCCGCAGGGTTCCCGGCCCCAGAATTTCCTGACGGTAGTCTTCGGGCTGAGCGTCGAAAATCTCAAGGCACGGCATGGACACGACGCGCGTAGCGATGCCTTCGGCCTGTAGAATTTCGCGGGCGTCGCGGGCGACACACACTTCCGATCCGGTGGCCAGAATGGTCACGCGGGCCTCGCCATCGGCTTCGGCGAAGACGTACGCGCCCTTCCGGCAAAGGTTCTCGTCGGTATGAAGCACACGCACTTGCGGCACCGCCTCGCGGGTTGAAACCACGGTAACGGGCTGATCCTTGGCTTCCAGCGCCAGCTCCCAGCATTCAGCCGCTTCAATGGCATCGGCCGGGCGCAGGAACATGAAATTCGGAATGGCCCGCAGGGCCACGAAATGCTCCACCGGCTGATGGGTCGGTCCGTCCGGTCCCTGGGTGATGGTGTCGTGGGTGAACAGATAAATGACCTTCTGTTCCATCAAGGCCGTCAGGCGGATGGCCGGTTTGCAGTAATCGGAGAAGCACAGGAACGTCGCGCAATACGGCAACAAGCCCTTGTGCAACGCCAGACCGTTTGAAATGGCCGCCATGGCATGCTCGCGAACGCCATAGTGAATGTAACGCCCCGCAAAATCGCCGGGCGCGATTTCGGGGAAGCCGTCGGGACGGCTGAGGTTACTGGGCGTCAAATCCGCCGATCCGCCGATCATGCCGGGGATAACCGGAACCAGCGCCTCCATGATCTTTTTGGTAGCCAGCCGCGTGGGTTGATCGGCGGGTGATGCCGCAGCGTCCTTTTTGGCCTGCATCAGCACGCCGCGCCAGTCCTCGCCGATGTCGCCATCAATCCAGGCCTGGAAGGTCGCGCGCTTTTCGGGATCGACAGCAGCCAGACGCTCGGCCCAGGCGGCGTAATCGCCTTCGCTGCGCTTGCCCGCGTCACGCCAGGCAGCCTCAATGGCATCGGGAATGACAAACGGATCGTGTGGCCAGTTCAGCGATTTGCGCGAACCCGCGACCTCGGCATCATCGGGCGGCACGCCGTGGGCCGCCGCCGTGCCCGCCTTGGTCGGGAACGAATAGCCGATGGTCGTGCGCAGGGCGACGATGCAGGGTTTTTCCACGCGCTTGGCTTCCTCGATAGCGGCAGCGGTGGCTTCCGCGTCGTGCCCGTCGGCGGCAACCCAATGCCAACCGCAGGCTTCAAAGCGCGCCTGCTGGTCTTCCGAGGTGGCGAGGCTGGTCGGGCCGTCGATGGTGATCTGGTTGTCGTCAAACAGCACAATCAGCTTGTTCAGTTTCAAGTGCCCCGCAAGGGCGGCTGATTCGTAGCTGAGCCCTTCCATCAGGCAGCCGTCACCGGCCAGCACATAAGTGTGATGATCGACCAGATCGTCGCCGAAGCGTTCGGCCATCATGCGCTCGGCCAGCGCCATGCCGACGCCCATGCCGATGCCTTGGCCCAGCGGACCGGTGGTGGCCTCGACGCCGATGGCGAGATCGACTTCCGGATGACCCGGCGTGCGGCTGCCGACGCGGCGGAAACGCTTGATGTCCTCAATCGTCATGCCGGGATAACCGACCAGATGACCCAGCGCATACAGCATCGCCGAGCCATGACCGGCGGACAGAACGAAGCGGTCGCGGTCCGGCCATTCGGGATGGGTGGGATCATATTTCATGAACTGCGAAAACAGTACGGTAGCGAAATCGGCTGCGCCCATGGGCAGGCCGGGGTGGCCGGTCTGGATGCGGTGGATGGCGTCCATGGACAGGGCGCGCACGGCGTTGGCCATGTCGGACTGGGTCACTAGATTTACAACGTCGGTCGTCATCTGGATGGTTCCTCTTTTCCCGAATTTTGTAATTTATTGCCCCGGTTGCTGGGTCGTCAGTTCAATCATCATCCCGTCGGGCAGCACGACAAAGATAATCTTGTTACCGGCGTTCGGCCCCTGATCCACCGTCATGAAAGTCGGTGAAAGGGTGGTGATGCGGTCATCATAGGCAAGAATGTCGGCAATCGCGGCTTCGATATCGTCAATCACCACACACAAATGGAAATGCCCGACATCGACCATGCGCGCCTTGTAGGTTTTGCGCTCGGCGGGCCCGCTGTAGCACAGAAGTTCAAGATTGTGGCCGGGGCCGGAAACGTAGGCGATTTCGACATCGGCGCCCGGAACGTTGGTGATAAAGGCCGTATTGTTCGGATCGCGCGGTGCGCGGTTGAGCAACTCGTAGCCCATCACGTCACAAAAGAAACCGACCGAAAAATCCAGATCCGCTACGCAGATGCCCGTATGAAACGTCTTCAAAACCTCGAAATTCGCCATAGGATCGTCCCCTCAATTCCCCGGTGTCATGCCCCGGGTTTGATACGATTTTATCGCCTGGATTTGATACGATTTTATCGAATGAATTGCCAAGCGCAAACCCGCCCAAGCCCAAGCGAGTGGTATCAAAGGTATACCATCGCCAATTTCGGAGTCAAAAGAGAAAATGACCTCCCCCCGCTCATCGCGCCCGCTTGACGCCCTCAACTTGGACCGTTACGTTCCGCTTGTTCATGGTGTTGGTTTCGATCCGGGTTTTTCCCGGTCGATGAAAAGGGAACACGGTACGGTCCCAATTTGGATTAATTCCGTGGCTGCCCTCGCAACTGTGAGCGGCGAGCCGGAGCCTCAATAAAGCCACTGGGAAACTGGGAAGGCGAGGTTTTATGGCTATGACCCGCAAGCCAGGAGACCTGCCCGCACCGCGTCGCCCACCCATCGGACGGGGGTTTCCGATGGTCCGGTTTTTCCGTGTGTGGTGACGCCAATTTTGGTGTTGCCGCGTGGGAAATCGGGTCAATGGGTTTTTGGACATCCCGAAGAAACAAGACCATCGCCGGAGGACGGCCCCGAAAATTGGGGTGTGTCGGTCCGGGTGATTTCTCGTGCGCGCTTCTTTTCGTATTGCAAAAAGGAGACGAGGTTCATGAGAAAGTTAACGCGCTTGCGCGCGCACATTTCACTGGCGGTTGCGGCGGTTCTTATTCCCGCCGGCGGTTACGCGCAGGATAATTCGAAGTCCCTTGACGAAGTCGTCGTCACGGCGTCACGGCTGGGCATCGGCATGCCCGGCACTTCGGCCAGCGTCATTACCGCCCAAGACATCAAGGAAAGCACGGCGCACACCCTGCCCGAACTGCTGGGCGAGGAACCCGGCATTCAGCATCGCGATTTTTACAGCGCTTCGTCGGCGGACTCGTCGGTCGACATCCGCGGCTTCGGCGCGACGGCGTCTTCGAACACGCTGGTTCTGGTCAACGGGCGGCGGCTCAACGATTTCGATCTGGCAGCCGTCGATTGGGGCAACATCCCGCTGCAAAGCATCGAACGTATTGAAATCCTGCGCGGCAACTCCGGGGCCGTTTTGTACGGCGAAGGGGCCATGGGCGGCGTTATCAACATCGTCACCAAAACCGATTTGCCCGAGGGAACCAGCGGCGCGATTGGCGTTAAATACGGTTCCTTCGCTCACCGCGAAACCAATATGACGGCCACCCACCGAACCGGGGCGTATTCGCTCAGCGCGAACGGCACCTACATCCACAGCCGCAACTACCGGCGCAACAACGAGATCATTCAGGGTAACCTGGTGACCGAGGCCCGCTACAGCACCGACGACGGCGACGTTTACGTAAACCTGGGTGTGGACGATCAAGATCTGGGCACGCCTGGACACCGCCAGATCACCCTGACCTCGACCCAATTGGAGCCCGAGGAAACCCGCCGCGGGGCCACCACGCCCATCGACTATACACGGCAAAACGGCATATCGCTGACATTGGGCGGCGCGCATATGGTGGGCGATTCCGTCGAAGCCGTTCTCGACGCGGGCTATCGGATCAAGGACACCGAAGCACGCACGGTCAGCAGCTGGGGGACGCAATACAATTCCTATATCGATACCGAACTTTCAACGCTGTCGGTTACGCCGCGCCTGAACATTGATACAGACGTCGCGGATTTCGATACGTCCGTAACCACGGGGGTTGATTATTACTATTCGAACTACAATTCGGACCGGCAGCTAAACCCGGACGGCGCGGCCTTCCACCAGTACGACGGCAAGCAACACAGCCTCGGCCTGTATGGCCAGGGAACGATTGCGCTGAACGATGCGACGGAAGTTTCGGTCGGCGCGCGCGCCCAGTACACGCGATTCATCGCGGGCGACATGTATGATTCCAGTCTTGTCGCTTCCCCGTCATTCGATGGCCATCGCCAATCGGTCGATGAATCCGACATCAATATCGCGGCCAATCTGGGGATCGATTACGCCATAAACCGGAATTATACGGTGTTCGGCCGTATCGCCCGCAGTTTCCGCGCGCCCAGCGTTGACGAACGCATCGGGTCCGATCCCAGCTACACATCGTTTGCCTTGAAAACCCAGTGGTCGCGCGACGCCGAAGTCGGCGTGAAACTCGGCTTCGAAAAATTCAGCGCGCAATCCAGCGCGTTTTACATGAAACTGCGCGACGAACTTCATTATGACCCGAGCGCCAACGCCAACGAAAACTTCGACCCGACACGCCGATGGGGAGTTGAAAATTCCCTGACGTGGCAGCCGTTGGAGAAGCTGCGTTTCAAAGGCAATCTGAGCTACACCAAGGCCGAATTCACGGCCGGAACGCTGAAGGGTGCCACCGTTCCCCTGGTTTCGGACTGGACCGGCGGTGCCTCGGTGCACTGGGCCGTTTTCAAGGATCTTTTAAACGCGACGACGACGGTCAATTACGTTGCCTCGAAAAACGCCGAAAATGACGAGAAAAATTTCCAGCCCGAAATGCCCGGTTATACGCTGGTCGATTTCAAGCTGGGTGGCGCGTACAAGGCGTTCAACTGGTCGGCCTCGGTCAACAACGTGTTCGACAAAGACTACTACAATTACGCGGTGGCAAGCTCGTCTACATATGGCACGGTTAACACCTATCCGCTGCCAGGACGGACCTACCTTGTGGAGGCGGAGATGACCTTCTAGTGCTTAGGCTTGTGTACATAGCGCTTGTTTTGGCCGTCGCGGCAAATGTCGCGGCGGCTGAAACGCCGCGCCGTATCGCATCCATGAACCTTTGCGCCGACCAACTGGTTTGGCGGCTGGCCGAGCGTCGGCACATCGTTTCGCTCAGCCATCTGGCCGCCGATGATGAAGTATCGCTTATCGCCGATGAAGTTGAGGGCATTCACCTCAACCACGGATCGGCTGAGGAAATCGTTCCCCTGAAACCGGATTTGGTGGTGGCGGGACGCTATTCGGCACGCGCCGCCGTTTCGCTGCTGCGCAAACTCGGTTACCGGGTCGTGCAGTTGGAATTGGCGCGCTCGGTGGCCGATATTCGTCGGCAGATTGTCCGACTGGGAGAGGTTCTGGGCAGCCCGGACCGGGCCCGCCGAATCATCGCGCGCATGGACAGGCGCATTGAAGCAACCCGAGTGCCGTCAAGCGCACCCCGGCCAACAGCAATCAACTACCAACCCAATGGTTTCGCCGCCGGTCCTGGCAGTCTGATCGCCGATGTCTTGCGTCACGCCGGGTTTGATCTGGCGCGAATTGGCGGTTCGACCGGGGCTTATGCGCACCTTCCACTGGAAGTTTTGATCGACGATCCGCCGGACGTTTTGATCGTCGATCAAAGTTACGCGCAAAATCCGACGCTGGCCCATTCACTTCTTGCTCACCCTGCGCTGGATCATCTGGCAAACCGTATCCGCCGCGTCGCCGTTCCCAACCGGGTGTGGATTTGCGGCAACCCCGGCACCGCCCGCGCCATTGAGCAATTGGCCGAAGTCCGCGAACAATGGGCGGGCGAACAATGACTAGGGGATGGAAGCTCACAGCCCTGCTTTCGCTCGTGCTTGCGACGCTCGCGGTTCTTTCGCTGTTTGCCGGACGTGTCGCCTTTCCACCCGGCGAAATCGCGCGAGCCGTTTTCGCGCCGGGCGATATTGCCGAGGCCGTCGATATCATCGTCTGGGATTTGCGCATGCCGCGAACCTTGCTGGCGATCCTGGTCGGGGCCAGTCTGGGTTTGGCGGGGGCGGCGTTGCAAGGATTGCTGCGCAACCCGTTGGCCGAACCGGGTGTGATCGGCGTTTCGACCTCGGCGGCATTCGGCGCGGTCGTCGTATTCTATTCGGGTCTGGCCGGGGCCTTTCCCATCGCGCTGCCCCTGGGTGGAATGACCGGGGCTCTGGGTGCGGTCGCGTTGTTGATTTTATTGGCCGGGCGCAACCCGGGGGTGCTGACCCTGATCCTGGCAGGCGTCGCAGTCAACAGCCTGGGGGGGGCGTTAACCGCCTTGGCGCTGAACCTGTCGCCCAACCCCTACGCCGCCGCCGAAGTGGTTTTCTGGCTGATGGGATCGCTGGCGGATCGAAGTTTCGAGCATGTCCGGCTGGCCATCGTTTTCATGGTTCCGGGGTGGCTACTCATTTTTAGCGCCCGCCGCGCGCTGGACGCCCTGTCACTTGGCGACGATGCGGCGGCCAGCCTGGGGTTCGATTTGCGCGCCACCAGATGGCTCACGGTAGGTGGCGTGGCGCTGGCCGTCGGCGCCTCGGTGTCGGTGTGTGGAACCATCGCTTTTGTCGGGCTTGTCGTTCCTCATGTTCTGCGCCCGTTGGTCGGGTTCGAACCCAGCCGCCTGCTTCCGGCGAGCGCGCTGGGCGGCGCAATTTTGCTGGTTGTCACGGATATCGCAGTGCGCCTGCTTTCGGTCGGCATCGAATTGAAAATCGGCGTCCTGACGGCCCTGATCGGCGCACCTTTCTTCTTCGCCCTTTTAGTCAAGTTGCGAAGGGTGATGCGATGATCCGCTTAAAGGCGCAACATGTGGACGTTAAGTTCGGCTCCCGCGCGGCATTGAAAAACGCTGGCCTATCGGTTCAGGCCGGTGACGTGGTTGGACTGATTGGACCCAACGGCGCAGGAAAAACAACGCTTTTGCGGGTGTGCGCCAACCTGCTGAAACCGCGGTCGGGCGAGGTTTTGTTCGAGGATCAGCCGCTTGCCGACATGAACGCGCGGACGCGGGCGCGGGCCGTCGCCTTTCTTCCCAGCGGCGCGCCGTGCCATTGGCCGCTTGAGGTGTACCGACTGGTGGCCTTGGGGCGGCACCCACACCTATCACCCTGGGAAAATCGCAGCCCGGCAGATTTGGCAGCCATTGAAGACGC
>Ga0233431_1004541_pt1 | contig 14744 bp, 7 predicted proteins | sample SI_118_April2016_FD_179867 | JGI IMG/M metagenome (GOLD analysis project Ga0233431, IMG submission 179867) | Seawater microbial communities from Saanich Inlet, British Columbia, Canada - SI_118_April2016_200_MG | ecosystem: Environmental > Aquatic > Marine > Inlet | place: Canada: British...
TTTTTTGCAAGGGAATAATGGTGAGCAAATTAAAGATTTAGTTCAGAAAGGTGTTCGTTCTTTTGTTGTTGATAATAGAAATGATTTGAGAATATTGTTAGATAATTTGGATGTTGAGATTAATTTATTATTAAGAATGAAGTTGAAGGAGCATACACTTCACACTGGAAAGCATTTTGTTTTTGGTTTTTCTTCGAAAGAAACTAATGAACTATTAAGTAAATTGAAAGAGAATAATAAAATAAATAAATTAGGAATACATTTTCACAGGAAGACGCAAAACGTTTCTGAATGGAATTTGAAAGAAGAGTTGGAAGATAGTATTAAAGATTGGTCATTAATTGATTATGTAAATATTGGTGGCGGAATTCCTGTTGAATATAAAAATTTCAGAAAGGAAGTTATTGAAAATATTTTTAGTAGAATAAAAGAGTTAAGGGGATTTTTGAATGCTAAAGATATTAAAATGATTATTGAGCCCGGAAGATTTATTGCTGGTCCTTCTATAAGACTGGAAACAGAAGTTGTAAATGTTTATGATGGCAATGTTGTTTTGAACTGTTCAGTTTATAATTCTGCGATGGATACTTTTGTTAATAATATTAGGTTATTAGTTAAAGGTGAAAAAGAACAAGGTTATAGATATGTTTTGAAAGGTTGTTCTCCAGATTCTGTAGATATTTTTAGATATTCAGTTTTTTTAGATAAAGAATTGAAAGTTGGGGATAGAATTGTTTTTCTGAATGCAGGAGCTTATAATTTTAATAGCAATTATTTTAATTTGGAAAAGGTTGAGACTGTTTTAGTTGAGTAGAAAAGTTTAAATGTTTGAGATCTAGATTATTCTTATGAAAAAGAGTGTGATTGTAATAGTTTTAGTTTTGCTAATGTGTTCTACTGCTCTTGCTATTACAATTAAGATTGATGATACTAAAGATGTTCCTCCTTCAGGCATAACTCCTGATGAGAAAGATAGGGCTGTTGTTGTGAGACACGTTTATGGTCTTGGTCATGTAGCAGATATTTCTAATGGAGAAGTTACTTATTATTCTCAAGATAGACTGGGGAGTACAAGAGTAAAGACTGATTCTGAAGGTGAAGTTGTTGGTGAGTTTAAGTCTCTTCCTTTTGGTCAGGAAGTTGTTAATAGGGATATTAAGTTTGCTTTTACTGGGAAAGAATTAGACTCTTCTGGTTTGTATTATTTTGGTGCTAGATATTATGATCCTAATTTGGGAAGGTTTACTTCTGTAGATCCTGTTGGGGATAATCATGCTTATTCTTATGTTAATAATAATCCTATGAATTATGTTGATCCTAGTGGAATGGATCCTTTTGATGCAGATGCTACTAATGTTGTTGAAACTATTGATTTTGATTTTAATTTAAAGGTTGATAAGCAGTATATTTTTGAAATGGCAAGACTTGAAAATTCTGCGGGCGATACGCGTGTAATTGGGGCAATACTTGATAGGGGACTAGAAAAATTAACTAAACCAATTATGCCGAAATTAGCTGCCGAGTTTGATCCATTAGAAAGAATGGTTATTGCTAGAGAATTTGCATGGGGTTTTGGAACTGAAAAACAAAGAACTATGGTTGGAGAAACGCTTTATGGTTTAGACCCATATCTTGCAGTATATTCTAGTTGGGGAAAATATCAATCAATGCCCCTGTCCGATATCATGGAAAAAAGTCTTGCAGTATGTGCTGAAAATTGTATATTATCTACTTTTTTAGTTGATTTATTTGATGATGAGAATGTTTATTATTATGGGAGTTTTATTAGTGAACGTGATCCACCGCACGCCGAGACGGTGGGTATAATTAATCCAGGAACCGCTTATGCAGATACCTTGGTTTCATCTTGGAATGGTGATGGAGGTTCTTTGGTATATTCTTTACAGGAGTTTCATGATAAATCTGGATATTCGTTAATTGATTTAAGAAAAGTTCCTTCTAGTGGAGCATCGCTTAGTCGGTAGTTAGTATTTGTAATGCCTGATCAATAAAATATTCTGAATGAGTAATGTTTTTCTCTTCTAAATCTGATGAAATTCTTGGATCAAGATAATATGCTTCTTTGAACCCCCCAATTATTCCATCTAAACTAACATCGGGTATTATGTATGCAAGAGTTCTATCTGGATTAATTGCAGTTAATTTTAATACAGGTTTTAAACTATTTGATTTATAATAGTGAGCTGTAACATTAATTTCATTTTCTATAGAATATTCTTTTATGTATTCTAAAGTTGTATCTCCTCTTATTATGTGTTTTTTTGTTGGATAATCTGGATTGGATTGTATAGAATTTGCTAATTCTCTTAGTATTGGTAGTTCTATAGTTTCGCTGGCTAATCCAGTACTTGCCATAATTGTTGATATTGTTAATGCTAAAATTGTCTTTTTCATTTATTTTTTGTAGTCGAAATTTGATTTATAAGCGTTTGTTTTTAGAGGAAAACATTTAAATATTAATTGTTTGATTTTAACTGTATGTATAAAAGAGGAATCTCTCCGTTAATAATTACTGTAATTTTAGTAGGTTTTGTTGTTGTGATGGCTTCTTTTATTTTTATGTGGAGTTCTGGGTTAACTAAGAGTGAAATGAATAAACAGAATTTTAATTTTATACTTTATGATTATGGTGTGGAGTATTCTCCTTTTGAAGAAGATTATCCTTGCGATGATATTGTTGATGCTGGAGAATGTGTTCCATGTGATAATGCTGAAACTCTTTCTTGTTATTGTATATTAATTAATAATGAAGAAAGTAAAGCTGTTAATTATTTAGTTAAAACTACAGGCAGTTCTGGAGTTTCTGTTTGTGATCCTGCTGATTTTGAAGTTGGAGCATTTGAATCTAAGGTTTTTGGTGTTGCTTTTGATGAAACTGCTGTTGGTTCTGTTTTAGATGGAATTGAAGCCGATGTTGAGGCTGTTTCCTTGTAGTATAATTAAGGAAACATTTATATATTTCTAAGAGTGAATTTCTGTTATGAAGAAGTTGGTGATAGTATTATTTTTAGTATTAGTTATGGGAATTTCTGTATTTGCTGTTACTATTCCTGTTAAGGATGTGAAAGAAACTTCTACAGATAATGTTGATATAATTGCTCCTTCTAAACTGAAATCTAAAGTTACTAGACATGTTTATGGTTTAGGTCACGTTGCAGATGTTACTAATGGTCGTATTACATATTATCATCAAGACAGATTAGGTTCAACTCGTTTGGTTACAGATTCTGAAGGTGAAGTTGTTGTAGGTGTAGAAACAAAAGATTTTGGTGGAGCTTCTTGGGGATTGAATAAAGTGCGTTGTTGTACGCTTACAATAAGTTAAAAGGAAAGGTATTTATATTTGAGGGTAGTTTCAAAATGATGGTGAATGATAAGGGGAAAATAAAAGAAGTTGTAGCCTTTTTTATGGTTTTTCTGATGATATTTACGTTTCCAGTTTCTGATGCTGAAGCTGCCCCTGAGTCGTATCAGTTTGAGAACTATGTGAAAGCCGACACTGTAAATGAATTTACTGGAGATATGGGATTAGCTTTACCTTTGTTTACTGTTCCAGGTAGGGGCGGCATGGATTATTCTATTTCTTTGAGTTATCAATCAGGTATAAAACCTGAGCAACAAGCTTCAGTCGTTGGTCTTGGTTGGAATTTGGACTTGCCAGTTGTAGGTAGGCAAGTTAATGGTTTTCCTGATGATTGGTCTGATATGGGTGCTTGTAATGCCGATGGTGGAATAGATGGTTGTAATTCATTTATGAAGAATAATTTTCTTCCAGAATATCCAAATTTTGTTTTTTACAAAGAAATGGAAAATATGAAATCTGCTGAGAAAAAAGCAAAAAATAACATGATTAAATCAGCTATTGTTGGGATTGCTTTAGCTGCAGTTACTGCAGGGATATCTACTGGGATTTCTGCTAGTGGTGTTGCTTCTGCTGCTGTAGCTGAAGGTGCTTCCCAATCAGTTGCATCTGAGTTTGTTCAAAATCAAGTTAGTAATGCTATGACTAGTTCTATACAACATAATTCAATAAGTGCTGCGTTATCAACTAGTTATGGTGTTTACGAGTTAGGAAGGGATTCTGCTAAATCTACAGCTGAATTAAGTGCTCAACAAAAGTTTACAAAGGATATGATGGATTTATCTAGTGTAAGCCAAGGTAAGTTGAAGCAAATAGGGAAAATTCATAGTGATCAAAATTCAGGCGATTCTAATCCAGATGATTTTTATGCTGTTACCGATGTTAATTCTGATATTTATGTTGTTAGTTCTCCCGCTTATGCAGGCGAATTAATTTTAGAAGGAGATGATAATCCTCATTTTTACCCTTCATTTTATTCTTCTACTGGTAATCCGAATACTTTAGATAATGTTGAAGATACTCCATTGATAGCTGATTTTGGTTCAGCTCATTCTTTGGGTGGGATGAGTCTAAATCTAGACGGTGTTAAAGCAACAGAAACTGAGAACACATTTGTTCCTCTTGTGTCTACTGAAGAAATTACAGGTACTGAGCACCCGATTGAAGGTTTTATGGTTATTGATTCTTCTGGTAATAGGTATATTTATACTGAGGAGGTTGAAGAATATGTTGTTGGAGATGGATTAAATGATGGATTTATTCCTTTAGATATCATTGATGAGATTGATCCAACAAGGGTGATGACGTTTTCTACTTTTTCTTGGACTGATCTTTATCCTGGTGGAATATTATACAATACGCCGTCTAACTTGCATGAAGATGAGAATGGAAGGCTTGGTTCCTTGAGTTTGTTTAAAAATGGTTATGTTTCTTCTTGGGGAATAACTAGAATTTTAGGAGGAAATAAGGCTTTGTCTGGACATGGCGGGGAAATAGAATTTTCTTATATTGATGTAGATGGTCCACAGGGAGATGGTGTTTTCACAGAGTCTAATTCCGGGGTGACCCACATAGGTACTACTTTCGGGATTGATGATGATTATTTTGTTTCGCAAAGTGGCCATAAAACAATGTCAAGGTCTTATAAGAAATATAAGTTGATAGATATGATTAGTACCGATACCCATCATGTTAAATTCTTTTATGAGTATGATCGTAATGATGGTAAGGAAGTTTATGCAGCAAGTACTTCTGAGTTGGATGGTTTTCCTAGTTTATCTAAAGTGATATTATATTCTGACTATGATGGCAATTCTGTTCCTTTGGAGAAGTATGAATTTGGATATGATTATAGTTTAGTTCGTGGTGCTCCTGATAATGTTTTATCCTTGACTGATCCTAATAGTGGAAGGCTGACTTTGAGAAATGTAACTTATTTTGTTTGTGATGATTCTAATGATGATGGGGATTGTGATGATTCCGGCGAGTGGAATCCTTTACCTTCATTTATTTTTGAGTATGCTGAAGGAGATGCTCCTAATTTGGTCGGCAATGTTTGTTCAGGATATGATACTGATGATGTGGTCGAATGTCTTTATGAAAATCCAGGTAATGATGTGAATATGAATATAATTCAGGATACTAAGAATCCTATTTATGTTAAGAATGCCGTTGATAGGTGGGGATATTTTTATTTGAATAACTTTAGAGATAATATTCATAATCCTAATATGAATGAAAATGGTATGGCTGATGTTTGGAGTTTGACTAAAGTTTATTGGCCAAATGGTGGATCAACTGAGTGGGATTATGAGGAAGATTCATTTGAATATTATAATGATGTTCCAGTTGATGAATTGACTGGAGGGGATAGACAGATTCTTAATGGCGGAGGGCTTAGAGTAAAAAAAGTAACTCATTGTGATGGTATGGGTGGTGTTGGTGAGTGTTATTCGAGTAATTATAAGTATGTTCAAGACCCTGTCGTTCAATCTTTTTTTGATAGTTCAGGAGTATCTACAGGTATACCTAGAAGTCCAATGTATGATGCTCAATATAGGAAGAGACTTAGTTTAGAGGATGGTAATATTATTCAAGAGTCTTCTTTGGCTGCACACATAGATCAAACACAAGGGAGTAATTATGGTGTTGGTTACTCAAGAGTGCATATATATTCTGGTGATTCAGGTATGATTCAAGATTCTAAGTCAGGACTTATCAGTAAAGATTATTCTACTACGAAGTATTATCCGATTAGTGGAGATGGTGATTATGTTTCCGATATGGTTTACCCTTTTTATGGTTGGGGATATTCTGAGTCCATGGATAGTGATTCTAATGTAGTGTATGGGGGAGATTATATTGGATTAAGCGATACGATGTTCCTTCCAATGGTGGAAGAAGATTACAATAATCATCTAATTTTTGATGAAAGTGAACCTTATTATGTTACTTCTAGTAGGCCAGGGTATTTGTTTTTGGTTTATGTAGACTCTCTTGTTGATTGTGACGGGGGAGATAGTTGGGCTTATCAGTACCATTGTGATAATGGACATCGTTATTATCATGAGTACCCGCAGATTAAGTCTAAGATACAACACCCCCATTATAGATTGGGATCAGATGGGTACAATTATGATCCGGTTGGTGAAGGCCCTTATGAGGCTCCGTTTGTTGGTGAGCCATGTGGAGAAGATTCTAATGGCGAGATTAATCAATGGTGTGGAAGTGTAAGGTTTAATTATAATGGTTGGCCAGATGCTATAATAGAAGATTATTACGATGAGGAATTTGATACTAGTTGGCTTCATGATGCAGGGGATGATGCTGGTGCATTGTTAGTATTTTGTCCGTCTACAGAAGGCGGAATTATTGATCTTGGTGGGAATTATGAAAATAATCCTCTTGAAGATGGTATCTATTGGGCGGAAGAAATTGAGTCAGGGTTTAGTATTGTAGATACGTATACTGGTTATGATAATTTTCCTTGGTCGGATGTTCCGTTTATTGAAGGTGATGTTTGCCAGTTTGTTTATGGTGGCGGGACATGGGGGAACGAAGTTGATGATAATGCCCCTCTTTGGAATGGAAATGATAATTTTTATTCTAATCATGGTATGAGTCATTGGGGTAGCGCTGAGAATGTATTGTTTGCTGATTCTTATCTTGAAAGTGCAGGGGGGTGTATTGATACTGGCGACGATGGTATTTGCGATATTTCACAGTTTTCAGGCAACATTGTTGCAAAGAACATTAAGAATTATGGTTTGGGAATAAATGTTATGACTAATCATTATTCCATAGATGAGTATCCTGATTTTTTGCATCCTAACGCAGTCTACCAAAATCAGTATTATTTTAATGATGGTTTGTATATGGATTCTAGGGATTCCTATATTGGTAGTGTTAGTACTTTTAGGAAAGCATCTGTTGTTGATGGAAAGGGTAGTCATGTTGATTTTTCTGAGTTTGATGAGGTAACTGGTGCTCCGATGAAAACAGTTGCTTTTGGTAATGGTGGTAAGAAGAATATTGTTGAAGTTGAGTTTGCTTACAATGCGGAAAATCAAAATGATTTGAATAATGCTTTTGGTTTGAGAAATCTTCATATGTTAAATGTTCCATATACTGAGACAGTTAAGGACCAAAGCAATGAGAACAATCCAGATTCTTTTGTGTCCAGGAAGATGTATAGTTATAGTGATTCTTGGTGTGGCGATGATAATGAGTTTTTTAGTTCTAGTGTTTGTGATAGAACTGCTAATGGTGCCTGGCTTGTAGATTCTACTACGGCTAGTAAAATTACAGACGGCGGAGGGATAATTTCTGTTGATATCTCCAAGAATTTGGCCCATGATAGAAATTTAAATCTTTTAGTGTCAGAAGATCCAAAAGAAAGAAAAGTTTACTTTAGTTATGGGGATAATGGTGTCCATTGTGGAGAAACTCATAGTCCATATGGAAATGATGGTTCTTTATTTGTTACCGATAGTTATTATGATGGTTCTCTTTTAACTTGTGTTGAGAATGAATTAGGTCATCAAGTTAAAAGTACGTTTGATGATGTTGGGAGAATATTAAGTATTGAGGATGCAAACGAAGTTTCTGTTGATTATACTTATGATGATTATAGTAGATTGGATACTGTTAGTGCTCCAGGAATTACAGAAGGCCAAAGAATTCCTTTAGTGTTTTATGATTATAATTATGGTATGTTGAATTGTGAAGAGTTGGCATCTTTAGAGGAAGATGGAAATGATGAATGTAGAAATTACGTCGAAGTTAGGGGAGTTATAGATTCGGGAGTGAATCCTCAATTAGAGACAAGATCTAAATCGTTTTCTGATGGATTAGGTAGACATATTCAAAGTTCTGCTGAGAAAGATGATGGATCTGCTGTGAGAACAATAACTTTGTATAATGAGAGAGGATTGACTGATGAGGTGTATGAATCATTTGAAGGTTCTATTTCACCAGTAGTTAGACTTTTGGGTGGTAGTTGGTTTGGTGATTTAGTGGGTATTAAAGATTCTGATCCTCTTTCGTTTGAGGGAATAGGTAGTTCATTTAGAGATTCTAGAGTTGATGTTGATGCAGGGTACAGCAAGTTATTTTACTTTGAAGATCCAAGTTCCAGAGTTAAGAAAACATTTCCATTGTCAGAATTTAATCCAGATTTTCATAGTCAAGATTCTGATTGTACCGAGGAAGGTGTAGTTTGTTCTATGGTGGATTATGAAAATATTGATGAAACTGTAGATTATTCTTTTGTAACTTCAATTGATGCTCTTGGTAATGAGGTTGTTTCTAAGTATGATAAGCTTGGTAATTTGGTTAGTGTGAAAGGCTTTAATGATGGCGAAGAAATTATTACTACATATGAATATAATGGTCTTGGAAATCTTTTGAGTAGAATTACTGATGCAGAAGGCAGAGTAGTTGTTGATAATATTGATTATAATACTTTGGGGCAGGTTGAAAGCACTTGGAGTTTAGATTCTGGTACTACTAAATTTACTTACGATGACAATGGAAATGTGTTAACTGTAACTGATTCAAATGGTGTTGTTTTGACTAAGGTATATGATGATTTAGATAGAGTTATTGAATTACAGTATAGCTGTTCTGAAGATGGTGGATATGATCAAGTTTATTGCAATAGTTTAGTTGATAATACTGAACCTTTATTTTATACATATGATTCTACTTGTGTTGATGGTGGTTTGAGTGGCATTGGTCATTTGTGCAAAGTAGAATTAGGATACAATGGTCCTTCAGTTTCATATACATATGACATTAGGGGAAATGTGTTGAGAACTAAGGAAGTTATTGCAGGTAAGCAGTATCTTACAAACTATGATTATGATGATGCTGGCAATGTTAAGTCTGTTAAAACATTGACAGATGGTGTTGAGACAAGTTATAGTTACGATAGTTTGAATCGGTTAAAGGATGTTTCTATTGATGGTGAGATCATTGATTATAATTATGGTTCTAGTAATACAGGTGGAGATAAAGTTGGAATGGTTAAACAGATTGATTTCCCTAGTGGAAGTAGCACAGACTATATTTATCACTCAAGGGGATGGGTAAGCGAGCTAGAAACTAGCATTAATTATAATGATAACTGGGTTCCAGGACTTCGCGAGGTTTATACTTATGATGATGTTGGAAATTTGAATGAACTTTCTACTGGGACTAATCTTGTTGAGTTTATTTATGATGATTTCTATAGGCTGGAAAGTATTGATAATTTAGGTTATTATGATTATACTTCTGAAGATGTTGACTTTTTGTTAAATTCTATCGGTTATGATTATGACAATGTTGGTAATCGGGAAAGTAGGGATGTTACTGGCAGTGGTGAAGATTTTAATGATATAATTTGGGATGTTAGTTCATATTCGTATGGGCAAGACAACAGATTAGATTCGGATGGTTTGTGTGAGTATTATTATGATGAGGTTGGTAGTTTGATTTCTAAAGAGTGTGATGGGGAAATTACTAGTTATGAATATTTGGCTAATAGTATGTTGAAAAGTGTTGTTGGTCCGGGAGTAAATCTAGAATTTGTTTATAATCCTCTGGGAAATAGAATAAGGAAAATAGATAATTTGGATTCTAGCAATAGTTTAATTTATTCTTATGGGTTGGGCAGTAGTCCTCTTTTGACATTAGATAGGAGTTCTATTTTGTTGCCTGACGAACCAATAAGAGGAATAGAAGGTACTGGTAATGAAAATTGGGGCGATTCAAGATGATTGAAGGTTTAAGAGATAAGTTTGGGTTGTTATTTAATTTTAGAAATGGTTTGATTGTTAGTTTAGTATTGGTTTTGTTTTTAGTTGCTGGTTGCCAACAGGCTGAACCATCGTTTTCCCCTACGGAATGTGAGTCTTATCATGGTATTTGTGCAAGAATTAGTGCTGATATGCCTGAAGGATATGTTCAATATGGTGGTCCAGGAGATTATGGTTGCAATCCTTATGATGAAGATGATGTCATGAGGTCTCCAAGTAAAACTCTTTCTAGTGGGTCTGGTCTTGATGATGTTTCTTCTGAAAAGATTTCAGTTCCGGATGATCAGAGTGTTCCTCTTACTCAAGCTGATAATGGTGATCATACTAATCCTGCTGAACCAGCTTATTATCCGATCTATTGTTATGTTCCCGAGGGATGTGTTGATGGAATAGATAATAATAATGATTGGTTATGTGATATAGCCGGTTGTGATGCTACAATTGTTACGCAAGAAGGAGGTTGGTTTTGCGCTGGAATGATTTCTGGAAGGCCTTGTGAAACTGCTTCCGATTGTCATTATGCACAATGTGTTGATGCTGGTCCTTGGACTGGAGATTATTGTAATTATGATGATGATTGCCATTGTAATGAAAGGGATGTTGCTCCAGATGGTTGTTATTGTCGAGATTATTCTGAAGATTGTGTACATCGTGAAGAAGAAGTTTTTGAATTTGGTTTAGATCCAGATCCTGCCTGTGTTGTTCAAGAAGAACTGGAAGAAAGTAGTAGATTCCACGAATGTGTTCCAGATGGTTTTTGTGGTGATGGCGAAGATGGAGTTTCTTGTCAAAGAGATTGTAGTTTTTGTTTAGCAGGAGATAGTGATTTGAATTCTCTTGCTTTTGATTATGGACTTCTGCCTACTGGTGCTGTGAATTGGGAAGGTCCTGGTCATATGGTTAATGAGTTTTGGGAGTTTAATGGGGATGAGAATAATATTTTAGAGCCAGGAGACTCATGTATTTTTGTCTTTAGTGAAAGTCAGGGAGATACTGTTTATGAGATCTTTGATTATTCTAATGGTTGGCCTTTTGATACTGTTACTGCACACAGTTGTTATGATTTAAATGGTGTCTATGAATTTCTTTATAATAGATTTATTGGAGGAGATCCTGAAAATTCCTATTATTATTGGGCGGAGAATTTATTTAAGGGAGACAATACAGATGGAAGATCGTGGCATATTGTTGGCAAGGATTACTTAGATAATGATGTATGTGGTTTTTGTGGTGATGGTGCGTTAGGTCAGAATGAAGTTGCTTCAGGTGGAAATAAAGATTGTGATGATCCTACATTAATTTTAGAAGATGGCGCATGTAACTGCCAGGTTGATAATGTTCCCATTTGTGGAAATGGTGTAGTTGAACCTGAAATAGGTGAGCAATGTGATTATGGAGTAAATAATCTTCACCCAAATGATCCTGGTCCAGAGCCCCCTTATGATGGAACTATTGAATGGTGTGATACTAGCTGTGAGTTGCACTCTGCTGAAGGAGGATCTTGTGGTGATGGAAATGTAGATATACCTTATGAGGAATGCGATCCTGAACATCCAGAGTGGCAAGATGGCGCTTGTGATGGTAACTGTGAAGTTTGGAGTTGTGGAGCTATTTCTGGATGTAATGTCGAGTATGGTGAAAATTGTGCCAATTGTCCAGAAGATTGTGGAATTAATAGTGGAAATTATGATGGTCTTTGTGGTGATTTAGGTTGGTTTTATTCGACTTATTATAAACAAGGGTATACTTGCGAATTTGGTGGAAATTGTATGGACTTTAGGACCAAGAGTAATGGTCAAGGAGAACCCTATTGGTCAATTCACCATAATATAAGGTATCATACAGATAGAAATACTGATATTCCAGTTTGGGATTTTCCTTATGGTTATAGTGTTTACGATGGACATGAGCCTTATGCCGATGAGAATTATTTTATAAATCAGTGGAATATTCATGATGGACATAATTATTTTGTTCAAGTGCATGAAGGAATAGTAATAGATTCGTATGATTTGACTGATCCGGATGGTGGAGATGATGTTCCTATTAGTTCAAATAGAATTGGAGCTTTTATAACTTGGGTGTACTCCGATGCATATTATGTAAAGGATTTGAGCACTAGTTGGGATGATGACTACTATTATATTAATTGGAATCATTGTGGAATAAATGAATTTGATCCTTCTAGTTGCACTTGGAGTGAGTGGAGATATAATAATAATCCTGGTTCTGAGGCGAGAGATATTTATTTAACTAGGGGCTGGAATGTTATAATGTTTGGTTTGATAAATGATGGGGGTCCAAATCGTTTGAGATATGTTGATGATGTTGAAAATCTCCTTAAGAATGATCCACACATTTTAGCAATGAATAGTGAGGGTCCAGAGTGGCCCGAATAATTCTTTTTTCTTTTTCAATATTTTTTTACGTCGTGAGAACTGCTTTCAGCTAAAGAAGAATTAGTTATTCTTATGAATTCTGCATTTTTTTGTAGTTCTTGTAGATTATGTGCACCATTATAACTTAATCCAGATCTTAAACCACCAATCAATTTGTTAATTACTTCTGAAACATTTCCTTTGTAACGAACTAAAGCTTCTACTCCTTCAGGAGTTACGTCTTCAAATTCTTTATCTTTTGAAACGTCTTTATTATTTTCTCTAGATTCGCGACCCAGTGCAGCACCGAAAGAAGCCATACCACGAATTACCTTATATTTTCCATCCTCTCTTGTGAGTGTTATTCCTGGCGACTCTTCCGTACCAGCTAACATTGAACCCATCATAACGCTAGAAGCTCCTGCAGCCAAAGCTTTTACAATGTCATTTGAACCACGAATTCCACCATCAGCTATTGCTGGTATTCCTTTTTTGTTTGCTATTTTACTTACATTTAGTATTGCAGATAACTGTGGAACTCCGCAACCTGTGACCATGCGGGTGGTACAAATTGAACCAGGACCAATACCAATCTTAACTGCGTCACAGCCCGCTTCTATGAGGTCTTTAGCACCCTTTTCCGTCGCTATATTTCCTCCAATAACATTTATATCATATCTTTTTTTTATTGATTTAACGGCGTTTATGGCCAAATCTGAGTGTCCATGGGCTATGTCAATAACTATTACATCGCAATTTGCTCTGATTAGTGCTTCTGTTCTTTGCAGGAAATCTTCTTTTACTCCTACTGCTGCTCCAACTCTTAATCTTCCTTTTTTATCCTTGCAGGCGTTTGGATTTTTTTCTGTTTTTTTGATGTCTGAAGAAGTAATTAAACCTGTTACGAATCCATTTTCATCTATGATTGGAAGTTTTTCTATTCTATTTTTGTGTAGTACTTCTCTTGCTTCTTCAGGGGATATACCAAATTTTGCTGTAATAAGATTTGAGTTTTTAGTCATAATTTCTTCTATTGATTTTTTTAGATCTCTTTCGAAAATTATGTCTCTCGATGTGCAGATTCCTTCCAATTTTCCTTTTTCATCTACTATTAATATTCCAGAAATTCCTTTTTGAAGCATGAAGTTTTTTGCGTCTAAAACTGTTTTTTCTTTGGTTAAAGTATAAGGGTTGTCAACTAGTATTGATTCTGCTCTTTTTACTTTGAAAACTTCACCCACTTGTTCTTGTATTGTCATGAATCTGTGTATTATTCCCATGCCTCCTTTTCTTGCCATAGCTATTGCCATGGTCGCTTCTGTTACAGTATCCATATTTGCAGAGATTAGTGGAATGTTCAGAGTAATATTTTTGGTTAGTTTAGTTTTTAGAGAAACATCTTTTCTAGAATTTATTGTTGATTTTTGTGGTGTTAATAGAACGTCATCAAATGTTAATCCAAGTTTTAGGTCTTTCATACCTTAAAAATTTATTTGGTCTTTGTTTAATAAGGATTCTTGTTTTTTGTTATATAGTAATGCTTTTATATTTTGATTGTTGAATATTGTTATGAAAAAGGGTGTGATTGTAGTATTTTTAGTATTAGTTCTATGTTCTTCTGTATTTGCTATCTCAATTAAGATTGATGAAACTAAAGATGTTCCTATGACTGATTCTTCTATTCATGAAGGTATTGTTCCAGAGAAATTGAGAGAGAAAGTTACTAGACATGTTTATGGTTTAGGTCATGTGGCTGATATTACTAATGGGGAGATTACTTATTTACATCAAGATAGGTTAGGAAGTACTCGTTTGATTACTGATTCTTCTGGTGAAGTTGTTGGTGAGTTTAAGTCTCTTCCTTTTGGACAAGAGATTGTTAATGATGATGTTAGATTTGCTTTTACTGGGAAAGAATTAGATTCAAGTGGTTTGTATTATTTTGGGGCTAGGTATTATGATCCTAATGTTGGTAGGTTTACTTCTGTTGATCCTGTTAGGAGTAATCATGCTTACAGTTATGTTAATAATAATCCTATGAATTTTGTTGATCCTAGTGGGATGGATTATGGTTTTGTAGGCCCCCCTGAGTTTGATGATTTCGTGCGTAATTGGAATAATCCTATTGAAATGGAAGAAGTGAATGTAAAGGCCAGAAATTTTGAGGGTAGTCTTACTTTTGAT
>Ga0233431_1004542_pt1 | contig 14742 bp, 6 predicted proteins | sample SI_118_April2016_FD_179867 | JGI IMG/M metagenome (GOLD analysis project Ga0233431, IMG submission 179867) | Seawater microbial communities from Saanich Inlet, British Columbia, Canada - SI_118_April2016_200_MG | ecosystem: Environmental > Aquatic > Marine > Inlet | place: Canada: British...
ATTAACAAATTCCCACTTGGCAACACAGTATCTAAAGTAAAGTACCCAAAGATTCTTACAATCCCTCTAAGCAACTTACTGGCAGCTCCACCACTACTCTTATCCTCCGGTGGAGATTCTACATCTCCGACTCCAATCCAATAACCAATCCCTGTTTGTAACTCTGTTTCTGAATCAACTAAAATTAATTCTTCCAAATTATTATCCCATTCATAAACAATTATAGTTCCAGCTCCTTGGTAAATATCATTAATTAATCCAGTCTCATTAACTCCTGCTAGATTCCACATATCATTCTCTAGTGGAAGAGGTTCTAAATTATTTCCTGAGAACTGGATTGATTTATCCTCTGCAACCGTAACAACATAGCCCATTAATGGGTCCAAAGTAGTTATCTGTTGGAAAGGTCCAAAGTTCATTGACCATTCCTCACTAACCGAATCATAACCTAAAAGCATATGTGCCCCTAACTGATCAACATCATTATTATCCATGTCTACAGGAATAGAGATATAATTCCATATTCCAGCTTGTAAATCTAAAGTAAAGTCACTAGGACAATTACTATAATCATATGTGCACTCATCTTCTACATCATCACAAGAATCAATAGAACAATCTAACTCATCAGAACAATCTCTTGCTGAGCCTGCCTGACAATCTAGTAATGAATCACAATACTCTCCTACAACACACCATAGTCCATCATCGCAGATAGAATCATCCGGAAGATTATCACAAGAATCACTATCTTCATTGCAAGAGTCAGTAGTACAAGATACAGAATCATCGCAATCAATATTTGGACCTACATTAGTACAAACCTCGGACTGGCATTCATCAATCCCATTACAATAGGTTCCATCATCACAAGAAGTACCATCATCCTGTCCAGTACACTCTAGTATTTCCCCACACCCACTTGGTGGAGGGAAATAAACTACATCACAAACTTCCGGGAAAACACAATTATCATCATTCTCTACATTCAAACAAATATCTAAACCATCATTACAAGAATCATCAGTACAGTCATAAGTATCTCCACAATCTACATCTGTTCCAGCCTGGCAATCATTTAGTATATCACACGTCTCTATTCCATTACACCACAAAGTATCATCACAAAGTACATCACTTACGGTGTTATCGCAGCTATCCGTTCCCTCGTTACACGAGTCAACAGTGCAGGACACTGTGTCATCACAGTCTATACTTGTTCCTGCCTGGCAGTCATTTATTATATCACAAGTCTCAGCTCCATTACAATAAGCGCCATTGTCACAATAAGAATCATCTGTAGCATGGATACAAATCTCACTAATACAACTATCTATCGTGCAAGAAACACTATCATCACAATCTCCATCCTCCTGGCACTCTGGTTGAGAACTTTGCCCCAACTGCAAGGCTGTCAACCCCCATCTATCTGCAACATAAACTTTATCTCCTTCTTTGGCAACTGCAAAAGCATAAGAAGCAGTATCATAATCATCAACATGTTCAGGATTCAAAATATCTACAGAATTAATAGTATAAGCACTTACTCCCCGTGTTCGCCTAGCAATTAATAAAGTATCTCCATCAATATAAACAGTATTAGGACAATCAGTAGTGCATCCAATCAAAGTATTCATTATACCAACATAGCTCGGGTTTTGAGGGTCGGACATTTCTAAGACATGAATTCCTTCACCAACTACAAAAGCAAACAAATAATTGCCATAATAATCAACATCAGTAACACTACCTCCTGGAACATAAGTAGCTATTTGCTGTATATCATTGGGATCTGAAATATCCCAGAAAAATACTCCTGAAGACCTATGGGCAGTAGTAAATATATTTCCATTTCTAGAAATGCCCATTCCGCTGGTTGCCCCATATTCTTGATCCATGATTATTGGGCTCAATGGACTAGATACATCAATAGTTGCCACCCCACTACCTAAAACTGCATAAACTATATCATTTGAATAAATAACATCCTTTGTAGGACCAAAATCAAATGAATTTACAGTTCCTAGCGGAACAGGATTATTCGGATCACTAAAATCTTCTATGGCAAAATGTGGGCCTCCCATATCATCCCCAGTCGCAATATATCCAATTCCATTTTCAACATCAACTCCCCAAACATTTGTGTTAGAATCTCCCATCTGAACTAATAAATTTGGATCACTATTATCATGCATAATAACTCCCATATGGCCTGTAACAGCATAAACTGTATCCCCAATAACATCAATAAATCTACAATAATCATATGCGCCAACATCGCCGCCATAAAGAGGAGTATTTATATTAGAAATATCATGTAAGCTAACTCCTGCACCATTCCCACTCCAATGCGTAAAATAAACTTTCTCCCTAACAAAATCAATGTCCATAAATTTCAGGGAATACCAAACTTGATTAGGGCCATAACTAATCGGTCCACTCTCCAAATTATTCATATCATAGACACATAAACCGCCTCCGCCAGGATAGGGGTCATCATCATCCGTCGGAAGATCCTCCGCAATTAAATAAAGATAATCTCCTTCTAAAATAGCATCTCTCGCTTTAACTTCTAAATTTCCATCCCCAAAATCTACAATTACTTGTTCCTCAAAATTGGGATTAAGGTTAAATATATCCAAAACATAAAATCCTTGATTATGTGCAGAGATTACTGCCCTATTGCCAGAAGTAGTAACTGTCGCCATAGAATCATTTAATGGAGAATATTGTTGAAAATCTAAATATCCTACTTGAGATAAAGAATTAGGATTAGAAACATCAATAACTGCCAGCCCCCTATATGCAACTAGTACATAAGCCAAATCATCCAACAAAGACATGCTTATCAGATCTCTTTCATATCCCCCATAATTATCCATCTCGTAAATTGAAGATGGGTCATTAACATTATATGTATGGATTCCATTATGGCCGGCAGTGATAACAACCAAATCCCCACCATATTCTTTAAATTTAACATCTGCTGCCTCTCCAACTCCACTAATAGTTCCCAATACCTGCATATCAGAAGGATTAGAAACATCAACTAAATATAATCTACTAAGTTCTCCAGATGTAGTAAACGCAACTAAATTTTCATATAGATCAATATGATAAGGTTCTATATGGTAAAAATCTCCCTCATCTTCAATATAAAGCTCCTGCAATTTAACAGGATTAGTATAATCAGAAACATCGAAAGATTGTAAACCATAAGGCAATGTAGTAAATAAATAATTTCCATCGGCTGCAACATCCTGATGTGCAGACCACTGTGAACTAGTTAGGTAAACAAACTCATTATCACAACCACTAAGATCAAACTCACAAGAATCACTCTCCTCATTACAGAAATCAATTGAACATTCTAAATCATCATCACAAACAATACTTGGTCCAATATTTGTACAAACTTCTAATTGACATTCATCAGGCCCATTACAATAAGTTCCATCATCACACTGCGCCCCGTTTGGCTGACCCTCGCATCCAGAAGGAATTCCACCAGGAACAAAAACCTCTATTTTAGGCCGAATACTTTCATCCCCATGTTCAGAAGATGCATACGCATAAAATTTAGTCTCTATGTCTATATCATCCGAAACTATCATAAATCCTGCAACAGGATCATACGTTCCATCAATCCACCCTTGGACCAAAGAAGTAACATCAAATTCATGCCAGATCCCAGGAGTCTCAAATTGATCACTCTCACTTATTAAATCGCTAGCTAAATAATCTCCGCTTGCAATTCCTGCAGGGTACCCAATCCATATATTTGTAGGATTAGTATAATCAGTATAATCCCACTCATTAAACGTCGCACCATCTGGACCAAGATGTTGATCTTCAGGTGGATCTGATGGAGGTGGCCCACTCCCTTCAAGCCATTGTGTATTTTGCATAGGATAAATTCTAACTGGTCCAGCAGTTCCATCTTCCCCCATATACCCTTCTGTATACAAAGATAAAGTGGCAGATTCAATTATTTCATATCCTGACAAAGGAGTAGTATCCCATCTCATCAAAATATAAGACTCCAGGCCATTTAATCCATCCAAAGTCATAGTAGTTTGCTCCCCATAATTTTTATCTCGTCTGTCATAAGTACTTCCAATCCATGTATCCTCAACTTCAGTTAACGTAATATCTGCTATTATTGGTGTGTCAAAATTATCTTCATATGAATCACTACAATATCCACCAGATGTGCAACTAATAATTTCATAATAATATGTATTCCCCGGAATCAAATCACTCAACGTCAAAGAATGTATCTCATTATATTCTGAAGAGCTTTCTGTATCTCCATACGCCCCACTCTCCCCATAATTTACAGTTGAATTGCCCGGTTTATCTGTACTCCAAGAAATTACTGCATATCCGGGGTTAGAATCTACAACAACATTACTAATAGTTGGAGGAACAGTATCCAGAATTACTCCCACATCTCCCGAAACCTCGCTAATAGATATATCTTCAATCAATTCAACTTTAAAATAATATTCGGGATTAGTTATTCCATCCGGATGCCACTCTGCAGCCCATTCCTCATCAACAACATAATCATTGGAAGGAATGCTAATTGTTGTCTCTCTAATAAAATCATCAAAAATATCTTCTCCATTTAAAAAATCGTTTTCCCAGATTTCTAACTTAAGATTTTTTCCACCACAGAAAGAAGTAGTAACTCTCTCATAAATATTGGTTCCTTCAAGAACATCTTGCCCTTCTACACTTATCCCATCACTATCTGACCAATAAACATTACTCAAATCACAAAGTACACATGTTCCAACACAACATCCAGAAGGGGCATCTGGAGTATCATAAATAACCCCATCACACCCTTGATTATTCGCGCATTCTTGTCCTCCAACTTCCGCACAAGTAAAGACATCTTCAGTACCAAAATAAACATTCACATTCCCTATTTGAGAAACATCAAATGAAACTGTTCCTTCTGAAGTAGGAATAAGATTTCCCATATCTACACTATTTACCCTTAAATTGTATATTGCACTTGTATTCAAATCAACAATTAGATGATCAGTAGCTCCAGTTGAACTATAACTATAATTGGCAAAATTAAGTATTCCTGGATGTTTCTTGAACACAACCCCTCTTTCTCCGTTTACAAGTGTCCCCTCAATATCACCACTCTCCACGCTCATCAATTCTGCATCTGGCATACTATTTACCGTATTTTCGGTAGGATACAAAACATGCAAAAAGTTAACAAACTCTTTATCCTGAACTAATGGCTCTACATTTATATGCCAATTAGTATGTGTTTCATGACTCTCTGTCCCAAAGAAAGACCCTCCCCGGATAATCCCATATTGTGTGCCTTGGGGGATTTTAGAAGAATCCCACATATTCCAGTCATCTACCATCTCCCTGCTACCCGCGCTCACTTGCAAAGTATTTGCCCCGTAATCAATATCTGTAATTCTTAAAGTCATTCCTGAAAGTTCTTGGTCACTCGGTTCCAAGAAAACCACACTATAAACTGTGTGGGCTTGATTCTCCCATGCCCCAATTTCCCATGTTTGGTCATTATCAACGATATTTACAAAAACTGAATCTGGAGGCACAGTTTCCCAAACATCATCCACAACTCCCGTATAAACCAGATCATATTCAATCTGATCCGTGAAGTATCTAAAGTTGTCCCCCCCAATTTTAGTTATCCTAGCATCAAGAGGCAATAATGTTTTCAAAAATAATCTACTATCATAATAATCTGTTTCGATAATATCTGTGTTTTCACTTTGCATAAGGTGATGAGGCACAAAAGTAGTTGCAATGCTACCATCAAAATAAGGTTCATTAGCAAAATTAAAAGTTGCCGCTTTCGTTGTGCTAGCAGAGGTAGCATTTATCCTATCAAAAACAACAACAAATTCATCCTCCAACCCAACCGGGTCTCTTAGGTAAACAAACTCCCTTTCTACCGCATTAGTTCTATCTGGATAATATTCATCTGGGGAACACTTAGATCCATCAACATCGTATTGTGTATCTATCGCCGGACTGTAAGCATTAGTCAAATCTGCTTTTATGTAAGTATGAGACTCATCAAAATTTTCAAACATATCTATATCTGCAGCGTCTAGGACATGTCTTGCATAATCAGAAAGATTCATCCCATTATAATTTTCCCAATCAGGATAATCGGTAATTGTATTCCCATCAATCGGTGCCAGAGGGTTAGTCCACCTACACTTCTTACTTTGCCCACCATCATTAATCCTAAGTGCACTATTTGGATATTGCCAATCCCACCCCATTTCTTGGGCTGGATCAAAAATACGCAAGGTATTGTGAGCAACAGTTCTCCAATGATAATTAGATGTATGTGGGCCCCCGTCACCATCATATTCTCCCCCATCAGATAATATCTCCTGGCCATTCCGAAAAATTACAAAATCTCCTTGGTCTCTTTGATTCTGAGTAAACCAAATCTTATTCCCTGCCTTAAAAGAAATATAATTTACTGGAGATTTATTCATTGTAGTGGCATAATCTGACCAATCAGATCTCATTAAAACAATTCCAACTCCCTCTGCATGGTGTGCAAGTGGAAAATCGGTAAATTCTTGGCCTGCTTTAGTCGAATTATAATAAATTAAGTTAAATACAGTATCATAAGACGCATCCTTAGATTCACTAAACCCATAGTAGATTAGTGTATCATCATCCCAACCCAAATTATTCAATTGATAATATGTATAATCTGAAAGTTCTCCTTCAAAATACCCTGCCACTGCAATCATACTACCAACCATTGAAGGCACATAACCATGCCACTTTCTTGCGTAATCCCCATGATTGTCCCTTCGTATTCTTATCTCCCACCGCTGATGGTATTCATGAAAATCAATTGTAGGGAAAAAAGAATATAAATGAAATTTTAGATAATCTTCCAACAAGGGATTCTCCACAAAAAAATCTCTGTTGGTAGCAGTAGAGATTGCATCCATATAATGGATTACCTGAGTAAACATCCCAGAGCCATAATCCAGCCCAGAGTTTGTTCCGCCCCCTTCACTAAAATTAAAAAATGGAATATCATCAACAAAATTTAAATTAAGTGGCTTATATCTATTCTCATACCCCAAGTGATCAAAATAATACATAGAAATATTATTAATAATATTCTCATCATTCCCATACGCATTAAATTCAGGTATGCCATATCCTGCCATAGCAAGCATCGGAGCTCCTCGGACATGCTTAGCATTTCCATTAAAAAAAGCAGTTCCTAAATAATTGGTCGTTTCTCTTTGATTAAGATTATAATAATAAACTGTGTAATTATACTTTTCTTCAAGTGTCAGCTCATCATAAACCCAATCTAACATCACAGCCAGATTCTCCAGAGTCCCACCCATGCTATTAAATCCAGTTCCAACCGTCCAACATTTAGATCTATTAAAATCATAGAACGTGTCTGGGGAGGAAATATTATCATTTGTGTCCCCTTCATAAAAATCTTGGAGAGGTAAAACAAAGCATCCAGTTTCTCCGCTTTCATTTAGAACTTTAACAGAAAATCCATCTACGGAATCATCAAACTTCCACCTTAAATAATTCTTAGCTTTCTCTGCATAATGAGTAGCATTGTCCTGTTCCTCCGGCATCCCCTTAAAAAGTTGGTATAAAAATGCACTGCACGGCCCATACTGATAATCGTCTGAACCACTAGCGGCACATCTCCGCAGCTGATCCCAACGATATTCATGAGAATTTAATCTATAATCCTCCCTAAGCCTTCCCAATCTTTCTTCAGTTAACCAAATTCTCGGATGACCGCACTTCACTGGACTGGCAATCAAATTAGAATATCCAAAATCACAGCAATATCTCTCTCCAATATTTGAACCATTAATATCCGTTCCCCCACAACTACATTCAACATCATCAGGAATAGAACCATTTACTTGACAAGGTGCAGGTAAAAATATATCTAAAGGAGCATTCCCAGTCAAAGGAAAGACACTATTTCCAGAAACATAATTAAAATCACTTGAAGAAGGTAAAAAATGGGCACCCAAAAATATTAAAACGAACGATACAATCGTAACTGCAACTATAATCTCATGTTTTTTTTCCATTTGCTCACTTTTTAGATAATTTCTTAGATAATTTCTTCGGCAGTCTCTTAGGGATTTTTTTCACCGGCTTCTTCCTAAATTTATCATAGAATAAATATCCCAAAACTCCTAAGATTATTATAAATAAACTAATCGTAGACCAAAAAGCTAAGTCTCCAGAAGGATCCATCGGGAAGGTAATGACTCCGCCCCCAGTCTCACAATTATCTTCATTAAAGGTACAATCGCTATTACAGGTCAAATCACCGGATTCATAGCCTAATGAAACACAATCATTATCATTTAAATCGCTTCCATCACAACCCTCATCTCCCTCAGCAACATTATCTCCGCAAATAACATCATCTGGTCCAGCACTACATCCAGATGTATCAAAAGAACAATCATCTGCACACGCCAAATTTCCTCCGCCTGAATATCCTAGGCTACCGCAAGTTGCACCATCCAAATCATCTTCTTCACAATCCTCTGTATCTTCCACAACATCATCTCCGCAAACAGCGTCATCATCATCGTCTCCACTATCATCATCCCCACTATCATCATTTCCTGGATTATCAGTACATTGAGTTTCATTAAACATGCATTCTTCCGCGTGGTCAACAGGGTAACAAAATAAATCTCCTCCATCATGCCCTAAAGTTACACAAGTAGCTTCATTCAAATTATCATCGCCCTCACACTCTTCTGGAAGCTCAATTATATCATCTCCGCAAACAGGAGGTTCACCACAATAGAGTTCAGAAGCAGTTATGAAATCTAAATTATTGGTAACTCCAAACATCTCATAAGCAGCACTACCTACTTCAACTGAATCAATATAAAAATAAACAGTATATGTTGTATCTGCATCTATAATAAAAAAATACTCTCCCTCGTCAGATATGCTCCCATCAACATCAAAAGAATCTGTGCCATTATCAACAGTAGCACTAACAACATAAGTAACTAAAGGCGTTAAAGGATCCCCTTCACAATAAACATTCCCACTAAAAATATGGAAAGAAGGCGGTGCAGCATAAACCAATCCTAGTGAAACCAATAAAATAATACTAAGTACTATATATCCCTCTCTTTTCATAAACAAATAATACATTTATTGCATATATAAAGTTTTTCAAAATTCTGCCAAATTTCTCTGAGATTTACTCCCAAAATCCGATTTTCTATTCTTTAATAGCCTCTCAAAATCATCTAACCCATTCCTGCCATTTCTCAAATAATATGCTGGATGATAAATAAATCCAATATTTTCTTGCCATTCTGTATTTACTATCGATTTTCTCAAATATTCTAACGCACTTTTCCCTAAACATACAATACACTTGGGATTAGCTGCTTTAATCAAATTATCTACATAAGGTCTAAAAAAATCAATCTCTTCCCGACTAGGTTTCCTGATCCCCCCTTCAGAATTTAAAGGAATAATTGGCAAAGTATTAACTATAACAAAATTAGTTATCTCAAGAGAACTCATCCAATTATCTAATAGCTTTCCGCTCCTACCAATAAATGGAACACCTACTTTATTTTCTTGTTGCCCAGGAGCCTCTCCAATAAATAAAAATTCTGGTTCATGTAGATTCCCTCTGCTAATAACAAGTTTTCCATCCGTTTTCAATATATTTTCATAAAGTTTATGATTCTTAGCAACCTCAATCAAATCACTAACTGCCTTATCAACCAAATCCATTTAAAATAAAAAAGGTAAAGAATTAATAAGTCTATTGATTACTCAATATCTTAATTTTTGTTGTTGTGCTATCCAAATAATTGTAATCCACTTCGATATCAACGCCCTGGATGTATTCGCTATCCCCTTCAACCTGCATTGTACAAACCAAAACCTTTTCCTCCCCACGGTTCAGGGTTACAAATCCTTCACTAAACTGTCCATTAGAAAAGCTACACCGTACATTTTCAGGCAATATCTTCACAAATATCTTTCCATCATGTTGAACACTTCCAAAAGAATTCTCCATATCTTCACAACTTGCATCCCTACTAAACACCTGTCCCTTATTGTTATCACTATATCTTTTATTTTGGAAACCAACTCTGAATATAATCTCATCTATCCCTCTAGGTTCTTCTGTAAATGTAGTTACTTGGATTGGACCAGAAGAAACAAATCCATCCTTAATTTTCTCACCTTGAGAACTACAAATATTCGCAGAACCAGATTGCTCGATTCTCTGTGAAGTTATACAAGCTTCAACATTAGCCTTTGTTTTATATGGATAACAAATCTTAGCATAAAGATCTCTCTCAATATATCCACTACTAATTAAACCATTATAATTTATCTTTCCCATATCTACCGTCGCTTGCCCCCCTACTTCAAAAATATCTTTTTCAGCGGGAAATAAACTAGATACAACATTAAAATAATCAAAGCTAAGTGTATTAAATTCAGTTGGAGAAATCCCATATAATTTTACTCTAGCAACATTTTCTAAAAGCTCATTCTCTCCACGATTAATAACTTTAAGCCTGACATCCACTTCATCATCCTGAGTAAATTCTGCTAGAGGTGCAGTGGCTTCAAAAGATAAACCCAATCCATTACTTCCACCTATATAAGGGCTCTCGGAAGGCGTTGTATCATCATCGCCTGTACAGCCTGTCGAAAACGCAACAAGCAAAACCATCAAAACCAATATAATATTCCTCATTTCTTATGCCTCCCAGCTTGAATCAAATGAAACATGTTTTTTTCTCTCTAACTCATAAGGGTAACCCAACCTAATTAACAAACTATCTTTATATACATTTCCATTTCCAACATCTAGATTTGCCTTACACTCAATAGCATCTCCCTCTCTAAAAATTACCCGACTATTCTCATCTTGGTTAATGCAATTAAATTCAGCATTAGTCCCCCTCAAAGAAACACCAATGGTTATTTTATCAAATTGTTCTTCATACCCTCGGACAATATTCCCTTGAGGAACCTTATCCAGATAAATCAAAACCCTCATTTGAGGAATTCCCCCAACATTCCTCACATCCTTCTCTATTTTAGAAACAATCAGAGGTGAAGATTCCTGAATAATATCAAAATTAGAAAAAGTCTCTTTTGACATACAAATAAACTCTCCCTCTGATTCATAATTCTTATTCTCTAATACACAGACATCTACATTACTTTCACTATTAATCCCATATTCAACTATTGCCCTTATGTTTGCGCCCCCCACACCCTTATCTAAATTGGTATACGAAAAGGCACTACTCTCGCCAGGATAAATTTTAGTTTCGGTAGTTGGAACAATAATATCATTCTGACCCTCATAAGCTGCAGGAATCTTCAGCCCATCCTTACAAACTCCAGAGACCGGAACCCCGCCATAATATTCTGCCCTATCTCCATAAATACAAAGAGAATAATCCACAACGTAACTCAAGCTATTAGAAACCTCTAAATTAACATTGAAATCATCATCTTCAATTAAAGTGTTATCTGGATATCCCTCAATAAATTGTATATCTATCCCTTGGGCTATGGCCCCTTGTTGAGTAGGGCCAGTAGTACAAGAAGAAATAACTAACAAAAACATTCCCAAAACAAGTAAAATCCCTCTTTTCAACATCTATTCAATATCACACCACGAATATTTAAAAATGTTTCTAATGGAGTTATGCAATCGCTTCAAGATCTTCATCACTCAGGGGCCTAACTGTAACAGTAGTAGTTCTAGAAATATCAAAACTATATTTCATGTTTGCACCAATTGTGTCTTGTAAAACCTCTCCCTCACTAATGAAACCAGAATTTATATCAAAGAAACAACTCAACTGAATTAATTTTTTCTCCCTATAACAACTAGTAGTGGTACACTGTTTATTTAAGTAATCCTCTTGAACCTCCATTTTTACTTCAAAAATATCATATCTAGCATCACCACCTACCATCTCAAAATCACAAAACTGATCATCAGTATGCATAATAATAGAATCTCTCGGAATAAAAAGTTGTAAAGATTCTACCCTATCTAAATTTACCCTACTATCTGACTCAATTCTTATCTCTAAATTCAAATCTGTAACTCCTGCCTTAAAGGGTTGGGGTGCCTCTATCCCTAAAGCTAACTTAACTGGTCCAGGACTAACCTGGCTATTCCCAAATCCTCTAATGTTATACCATTTAATAGAATCTTCCACATATCCTGCAGGTTTAATATCTCTTTCATCATCTTCATAAACAAAAAGTAAAGGATATGTTGCCTCACTATAGAACTCATCAAATTTTGCAATTATTTTTGCATCTCTAGTTTGAGTTCTCTCTTCTTTTAGTCCTTCTAGAAATCTACACTCAACCCGCTGGCTAACTATATCTCCTCTAGAAGGCAAAACAATGCTCTCAGGTTTAGCCTCATAATCTTCAACATAACCATCTAATTCACACTCAAAATTAATATCAGAATCATATTCAGAAAGTGTCCCCGCCTCAAGATAACTATATATTACAATTGACTGTCCAGGATCATATCTATCTTTTTTCGTACTAGGATAATCTAAACTAACTCCGATTCCTTCCTCTTCATACAATTCATTTTCAAAATCTCCATAGTCCCTTATATCTGAGGGGTTAAGTATGTCCTTTAAAAATCCCAAAAATCCCAAATCAGAAATTCTATTTTGAGCATCGCTAACCAAGGGGACAACATTATCTTGACCCCAGACAGTTGTTGGGACAAAAAGAACAAGTAATACGACCAATGATACAACTGCCACCTTAAACGTTCCTTGATATTTGGTTCCTGTTGTTATAAAGAAAAGGGAAATCAAAAAAACAGCCAATGAGATTATTGTAGGCAAAAATAATCCATTCACAGCAAAAACAATAACTCCCAAAAGAGAGAAAAAAAGTAACCCAGAAACAATCCACTTCGGGAGAGGAGATCCCTTCTTTTTATTCAAATTAATATTAATATCTCTACTACTCGCACCGCCAGCACTAGGGCTAGAATTAGAACCTCTCCTACTGCTCACGCCAGATCCCTTAGAAGCACTTGCTGCCCCAGGAGTTTTCCCCCTTCGCATCCCAGAAGAATAAGCAGAGTCACCAAATCTTTTTTTAGTGACATCAGCACCATATCTCCTAGCATATCGTTCCACAGAATCCTTCTTAACGAACCGACCAGCATTTTTTGCCATTCAATTTACCTCTTTTTTATTCATAATATACTCTCAACTCATCAATTCTAAAATCAGTTAGTGGTCGAATTTCAATATAGTTATTACCTTTCTTTATTTTATCGGTAATATCATATTCCTTAAATGTATTAGAAACATCCATCTTGATAATATAATCATTGATAATTACATCCGCAACCTTATCATCTCCAAACATATCCAAAAACAAATAGAAGTTATCTTCATCATCATAAATTGCCTCCGAAATATAAAAAGTATAAGAAGGATAAACATCTCCAGATATTTCATTATCTATAACAATATCACTAACTAAATAATTTCCTCCGCTAACACTAAACTCTAACTCATTAACTCCAGATTCAAAATAAGCATTATCTACATCGACGGAGTGCTCTTCATGAATACACGGAACTAACTCACTGAATAATAAATTATCATTCAAATAAACTTTCAATATATTTGCAATCCCAGGCTCTCCCCTACAATAGATATAAAAATCCAAATCAGAATCTTGTATTGAATTTCGTTCCGAAGAGCTCACAGAAAACTCCAATATGTCTGAAGTATGGCTCTTTTCAAATTTCTCGTTTAAATTTATATCTTTCAAAGAATATTTATTAGTCATCCAAAATGCAAATCCTGGAGGATTAACTCTTAATTCAATATTATTTTCTTCCTCCAAGTACTCTACTGGCAATTCAATCACTTTAACAATATCTGGACTTATTTCCTGATTAAAAATTTGTTTACCATTTAATGTTAAAATTAAATTTCCTCTCGCCTCTAAAACCGCAAAACTTAGTGTGACTTCATCCAAATTTTCCAACTCACTAACTCTAAAATCTAAAGATTGATCTAATGAACCAAACAATCCACTCTTTATTTCTAATGAATTTGATAATATCCTTGAATCCGGATCTGAATTCCCAAACAAATTGGCCGAATCAAATAAATGCCTTATATTATCTTCTCCAACCTCTCCAATATCTCCAGGGTGCTCTTGTAATAAAATTTTACCATAAGAAACCGCTTCACAGTCATCTGGACAATCCTTTCCAAGAAGTTTACACTTATCACAAGGCGGCAAAACCAAAACATAAAGCACTATCATAACCGCAATTAGAAAAATTAATCCTTGCACGGATGGGTCTCTCCCCTTTTTATTCAAATAACTCATACCAATAAAAACCCTAAGATAATTTAAAAGTTTTTCTGTTAAATAAGATATCCAGAATATCTCGGAAATTCCTCATTCAAGAAATCAGATACTCTATTCTCTGATTTAATCCCCTCTTTAACGCTATTTTCCTTAATTTTACCCTTTAGATAAATATGGCTCAATTCATGCATAACTAATGCTTTTACAAACATAGGGTTACTAGATAATTGATTAACAATTTCTTGGTTTAAATAAATTATATCTTTTTCTCCATGTAAAACTAAAGAACCTACCTTCAAA
>Ga0233431_1004544_pt1 | contig 14735 bp, 15 predicted proteins | sample SI_118_April2016_FD_179867 | JGI IMG/M metagenome (GOLD analysis project Ga0233431, IMG submission 179867) | Seawater microbial communities from Saanich Inlet, British Columbia, Canada - SI_118_April2016_200_MG | ecosystem: Environmental > Aquatic > Marine > Inlet | place: Canada: British...
GAGTAACCGACGTGATTAAACCCATACTGCGTCTCGTCGGCGTCGGCTCAGCGAAAACTGTTTCCGACGGCCTGCCCGCAAAGGAAACCAAATTTCCGCTGCTGGTCCTGATATCGTTTGCCTTTCTGTTCATGCTCGCCGTCATCTTCGTGTTCGCCGATTTTCTGGCGCCGTTTGATTACCGCGAACAGGATCTTCTTAATCGATTGAAAGCGCCTGTCTTCCTGGGCGGGGACTGGAAGTTTCTGCTGGGCACCGATGAGCTGGGGCGCGATATCCTCAGCCGCCTTCTGTTTGCCACCCGTTTCAGCCTATTGGTGGCCTTTCTCGGCACCAGCATCGGCGCGATATTGGGAACCTTCCTGGGGTTCGTGGCGGCTCATTTCCGAGGTCTGGTCGAAGAAGTCATCATGGCCATGGTCGACGTTCAGGCGTCGTTGCCGTTCATGTTGATCGCGCTGGCCATTCTCGCTTTTTTCGGCAGCAGCTTTATCTTGTTCATCTTCGTCATGGGAATTTACGGCTGGGAGGTTTTTGCCCGCCTGACCCGTGGAATGGTGCTGTCGGCCAACACCGATGGATACGCGGTTGCCGTGAGTTCTTTGGGCGCAACTCCGGGACGCATATACGCGCGCCATATCCTGCCCAACATCATCAGCGTTCTGATCGTCCAGTTCACGCTGAACTTCCCGCAAACCATCCTGCTGGAAACCTCGCTGAGCTTCCTCGGCCTTGGCATCAAGCCGCCGTTGACCAGTCTGGGTCAAATGCTGGGCGCGGGGCGCTCGCACCTTCTCCTGGCATGGTGGATTTCGGTTCTTCCGGGGGCCGCGATTTTCCTCACTACGCTATCCATTTCCATTGTCGGCGATTGGCTGCGCGACCGGCTGGATCCGACATTGCGTGGACGGCAGGGCTGAGAACCGCACGCGCGCGGCGATCAACGGATTATCCGAATACAAACCCCAACAATTAGTCTGAAACGACAGAAATTCTGTAGCGGGTGAATGTCTCCTCTTGGCTAAACCCGGAAGTCAACAACAACCCGACAACACTTCCGGAGTGTGAGGGCAAAGCGGACGTAAATCAGCGTCGCCTGCCACGCCTTGCCCAACCTGTGAACAGTGATAGGCAGGCAGTAAGAACGAGGAGTAACGATTTCATGCGGATAATGTTATCCTCGTCACTATGACGTCATCAATGAGCAACATCGAAGCCGTCGCCCGAGATATCTGTGCCAAGCAGTTGATGCGTCATGGCGGGTGCGGAGCAGAACTTGCAGCCGATGTTGACCGCTACTGGCACTGTGTAGCGGCTGAACTGGAGGCTGGGCTAATTGACGACACCGGAATTCCGGTGCCGAAACCTGGTTTTGATAAGGGTTTGGAAGCGTATCGTGACTGGTGCCTTCGGCACCCAGAAAGCAAGCCAGATCGGACGCGTCTAAACGGTCAGGTGTAAGCCCGCCTCAACACTGAATACTAACCGCCCATTTGACTGCGATAGAAATCAGGCATCGTCTCAGACCTAATGACATCGCGCGCAACTCGATAGTGGCGCTGGAAGTCCGGCGAATTGACAATCCTCGACACTTGGCTCGGAGAATAGTCGGTCTGGCGGGCGCAGAGCTTCAGAGATTTGGTGGGGTTCTGCAAAAGCCACAGCAGCACGGCTTCATGTCGGCGTTGCCAGCGGGGGTAGGGGCGTTGGGGCATCGACGATTACTCCTTCTTGCCAAAGAGTGCCAACGGTGCATTACCTTCGTCGTCGGCAGGAACGTCTTCGAAAAGCACGACCAGTTCTAGAAGTAATTGAGATAGGGCCTCGCATGGGTCCGCGTGTCGGCGGGCGTCATATAGGACATATGAGGCTTTGCCGCGTTGACCGGCGCGACGGTATTTGGCGACCCGATAATGGGGGACAATACCAAATATATATCTTATTTGATGTTGACCCCCATTATCACCGGTCCCATTCCGGACGGACCGCCGTAATCTCTTCAGTGCATCCCTGGCACTACTCTCGGATTGAAACAGATTGGACCTTCGACCTACGTTGGCTTGGTAAAGGTCGCGCCCACCAAGGGGCAAAAATCCCGTGGTTTTGAACACTTGCTCCAAGCGCCCGCGACAGCCAAGACGACCTGGCGTGCCCGCAAGCTCATCAAGGGTGCGTAGCTCATCGACGGTAATGTCCAAGGGGATGCCGCAGAGGATGATCACGCGTTTGGGTTCCGGGGCATGGATGAGCCGCAGGCGATCGACTGATTGTACAATTTCCTTTTCGCGGATCAGTTCCAGGACACGCTGTGCTCGGGGGTCGGGGTGGAAAGAAGTTTGAATCCCCATGTGTAGTTTGCTTCGCAATCGATAGCCACTTTTGGGGTGGCAGATTCACCGGTTTGTGCTATAGTCTCTTTATCAATATCGAGAGCCTCAGCATTCCCCGTTTTGGGAGTGGTGGGGCTTTCCATTTAACAACCCTCCCACATTTTTTCAGCTGCTTCTTCTATATCAGTACGCTTCCATACTCGTATAGCCAGAGAGATCATTTTACCTTGCGGTAATACTCCGTCTCTAACAAGTGCATGGAAATGAGATTTAGAAATACTGAGGTAGTCAGCGCCGTCTTTGGCTCTGAGGAACTTTCGCTCTGAAATCGGCAGAGAGATAGAGGAGGCCTGAGATTGATGGTGTGGTTTTGATGGTGAACCACTCACTTTTTTAGATATTTGCATAGCAAATACTCCTTAGTATTTGCTGCATCAACTGTTGCGGGGCATCTGCAGCCAAAAGATAAAAAGCCACCTTCACAAAAGAGCAATTGGCACGCAGGCATTGAACTCATTCAGCGTAGGTTGGCAAATACGACTTTTGGTTACTTCTCTGGTCCGCAGGCTATTACGTCATCCACCACCAGGCACGTCCCCAACTCCCCAGCACAGCTTTTTCTGTGGTTGCTCACCAGCAGGAATGTGACCTACCAGCTTTATCGGAGCTGTATAGTACTGCAACGCAATCAATATACTGTATTGCACTCTCGAAAATCAATCAATATTTATGGTGTGCGTGTTAATTGAGAGCAAATCGCATTAGTTACACAGAATGAAATATAAAGACGCCATTGGTTTTTTTCGTATTACTTACCAGCCCGGCTTAAGTGAACGACCTTGTTGCCGTGATCTGCTGTGCCACAAACGTGTTGTGACCACGCTTCCATCATGTCACGGCGTTGATCCAGCAGGTCTGTAGTGTGGTAAGCTGCTTCGGCTTGGTTGCGGATGGTGTGAGACAAAGCGCGCTCGGCATAATCTCGGGGATACCCATTTTCAGATGCCCAGTTCCTAAAACTTGACCTAAACCCATGCGCGGTAGCCGTACGTTTCACATCACTACTCATTACATTGTGATCTCGTAGGAACTTGGAAAGGATCATGTCACTTGGAACTTTGCCACGGATGGACGGAAACACTAGCGTTGGATGATCGGCCTTGGCTTGCTGTACCGTTAGGATTTCAACGGCACGTATCGACAATGGCACACGATGCTCAGCCTTGGCCTTCATGCGGGTTGCAGGGACTGTCCACACAGCTTTACCTAGGTCGACTTCATCCCAAGTCATAGCCCGCACTTCACCGGACCGTGCAGCCGTTAAAATTAGGAACTCCAGCATCAACTTACTTAGGGTGTTTTGCCCGTTTCTGAATTCACTTTCCACAAACCCCGGTAGATTTGCCCATGCCATTGACGGTTGGTGCACAACCCGTTCACGTGCTCCACGTTGCTTAGGAAGCAGCTTGTCTGCGACAGCAACCGGATTGAGCTCGATAATTTCCTCGGCGACACACCAATCCATTATAGCGCTGCAACGTTGTTTGATGCGGGAGGCTGTGTCAGCTTTGTTGATCCAGATTGGACGTAAAGCATTTGCGAAGTCCTTGGGTTTTAGTTCGTTAACCTTCTGGCGGCCAAGGTGTGGGAATACGTACATCTCAAGTGACGAAATCCAATTTTCCCCATGCCGCGCGCTACTCCAACCTGCCTTCAAGCTTTTGTGAACGACCGCGGCCGCTTCTTGAAAGGTATAGATCTGCGATTGCACCTGACGGGCGCGTTTTTCGGCTTCTCGCTCGTCAATAGGGTCTTTTCCCTCCCGGATAAGATCACGAGCTGTCGAGGCGAGTTTGCGTGCTTGGGTGATGCTGACGTCTGGGTATGTGCTCAGGCCCATATCCCGTCGCTTGCCGCTCACTGGAGATACAAAGCGTAACGTCCATTTCCCGCGACCGTTAACCTTCCCGGGCTCAAGGCGAAGCCCTAGTACAGTGCCGTCGGAGATAGGTCGGTCTTTAGGTTTGATATTCCGCGCTTTCAGGTCGCTTAAAATTGCCATAACAGCCCCACATACAGCCCCACATGAATGTGTGGATTATATCAGACAGCAATAGACACTGGTAGATAAAAAATAATAATATCAGTGCCTTATATGGATAAAAATAAACGCATTAGACGGCATTGGATATTAATTGGTAGCGTCCACCGCTACCAATTCAAAACCCCGGTTCCGGCGAGCTGGCGGTTAGAGAAGCGCTTCTTCCAACTTGGGAGCTTCACGCATCAAATCCTGGGCTACCGCTAGGTATCTTTCGGCCTCGGCCTGTTGAACCGGGTCGAGGGCGCGCGTCGGCGGGCGGCACACATCGGTCGCGAAAATTCCGTTTTTGTGCCGCTGCATCTTGTGGAAGCGAATGCTCACATCCAGGTGTTGGTGCGTGAAAACCAGGATCGGCAGCAGGCGCTCGAATAGCCCATAGGCTTCGTCAACTTGTCCCGCCATGTAGAGGCGGTAAATGGCGCCGTAGACGGGCTCAAACTCGGTGTTCATCAGGGCATGGACCCCGCGCGCCATGGCATCCATCATGTGCGCCGCCGCCCAGCCGCCGCTGACGTGCAGGCGGCCGCCGGTCGCTTCGAGCACCGCTGAATATTTGGGTCCGGCGGGCACGACCTCGATCTTGAGGCATTGGAACTGGGGTATGGCATCAAACAGCGCGACAATTTCGTCCAAAGCCAACCCCGGTCCCGACCAATCCAGATCCTGCACCATCAGCAGGTTCGGCCCCGCATCGGCGATGGCGGTCAGCCACTCGGCCCGTGTCTCGGCATCCGGGGCGTCCGGCGCCTGACACAAAATCCCGTCCGCGCCAAGCGCGCGGGCGCGGGTGGCGCGACGCAGGCGTTCGTCCTGATCATCAGCCGAAACGCCAAGGATTACCGGTAGCCGGGCGTTTGCCTGTTCGACCACTATCGCCGAGATGGTATCGACCTCGCGGGCCGTCAGGGACCGGGTTTCTCCGGCCACCGCAATTGCCAGCAGACCGGCGCAACCCTGATCGGCGGTGTAATCCACGACCCGGCGCAGGCTACCTGCGTCAAGTTCGCCTACGGCATTAAAAGGCGTGTTCAGGCTGGGAATTAGGCCGCGGATTTTTACGGGACATGGGTCCTGCATGACGTTTCCTTTTTTTGAGGCCACCGGTTTTGAATAGCCTTTTCTGGCCAGGATTTTACGCTACACTTTGCTAAACGTTGGAAAAAAAGGGAAGGTGCCAAATCATGACAGCGACCGAACACGTCCTAAACAATGCTCTGCTTCCCGACGGGTCGACGGCTGCAATCGGTATCGGCGGAGGTCGGATTACCGCGATCGGTGCCCTCGACAAGAGCGGCGCGCCGGGCCTCGATCTCGCGGGCGGATTGGTGCTGCCGGGCTTCACCGACGGGCATATGCATCTCGACAAGACGGTCATGGGGCAGAAGTGGTTGCCCCACCAGGCCGCACCCGACCGCTGGAGCCGCATCCAAACCGAGAAGGAGATCGAGAAAAAGCTTGGTCTGCCGACCGAAGAACGCGCTGCGGTCCTCATTGAAATTTGCGTTGCCCACGGCACCTCGCATATCCGCACCCATATTGATATCGACACGGACATCCGCCTGTCCCGCCTGGAGGGAATGTTGCGGGCCCGAGAGCGTTTTCGCGACCATGTCGATATCGAGATCGTCGCATTCCCGCAGAGCGGCGTCGTCAGCCGCCCCGGCACTTTGGAGGTCTTGGACGAGGCCATCGCAGCGGGAGCCGATATCGTTGGCGGCATGGATCCGCTGGTCGTCGATCATGATGCGGTGGGACAGCTTGACGGAATTTTCGCCATAGCCGAACGGCGTGGCGTTGGCATCGACATCCATCTGCACGAACCCGGAGAGGCCGGTATCCACTCGCTCGAACGCATCTGCGAACGCACCGAATCGTACGGCCTGCAGGGCAAGGTCACGGTTAGTCACGGTTTCAGTCTGGCCATGGTATCGCCGGAGAAAAGCGACGCCACAGCCGAATGGATGGCGCGGGCCGGGGTAAATCTGGTCACCCATGGCGCAGGTGGCTTTTTTCTGCCGCCGGTCAAGCGGCTCAGGGAACTGGGGGTCGAGGTTTTCGCCGGCAATGATGATGTGCGCGATACCTGGTCGCCCTACGGTAGTGGCGACATGTTGGAACGTGCCATGCTGATTGGCTGGCGGGCCGACTTCCGGCGCGACGACGATCTGGAAATGGTTTTCGATATTGTTAGCGCCGCGGCCGCCCGGGTTCGTGGCGACGATCCGTGGGGTTTGACGGTCGGAGCGCCAGCCGATTTCTGCGTTGTCGACGCTCAATGCATCCCCGAGGCGGTCGTCGCCCATCCGCCCCGCAAACTGGTTCTTAAAAACGGCCAGGTGGTGGCGCGCGGCGGGCGGTATCTGGAAACCCCAGAGGCCGTTACTTAGGCCAAGCGAGATAAGGCAGTACGCGATCCCTATCACCATCGACGGGAAGCGGATTTCCCATCGCAGGCGCAATTGGAATGACCCCGGCCCATGTGTTGATGTCCATATCCCGGTCCCTGACATTGGGGGGCGCGGAGCGAATTTTGGCCGAGGCCTCGGCAATCGGAATTTCAACGACGATCACCGAGCGGACCTCCCCGTCATCGGGCTGACGGACGGTATCCCACCGCTCCGGTGTGATACGGTTGACCATCATCCGGAGCGCGTGACGCTTTTTCTCAGCGTCCGACACGGCCTGACCATGCCCGTAAACGACAGCCGAACGATAGTTGAAGGAATGTGAAATCGCAGCCTTGCCCAGAACAAGCCCATCCATGCAGGTGAAGGACAGGCACGCTTCTTCTCCGTTTGCGATGGCGTTCAGAAGTCCATTTTTGGCGTGGCCGTGAAAATACAGAACATCGCCGTCGCGCACATGGTACTGCGGCGTTACGCGCGGGCCGTCCGGGGTGGCGATGGCGACATGACAGATGATCGCGGCATCGATAATGGCGCGAACGGTCTCAAGGTCATAAAGGGCGCGCGGCGCGCCTCGTATCACTTTGGTCCGTTTGCTGGGCGCTTTCGGGGTCATTGGACGTATCCTGGGTTCTTTCTTGAAACCATATGGATGCCATCAAAACGGTCCCGTGGTAAGGCCTAAAATTAGCCAATATGGTCCGTATCCGTCTTCAGCGGATACACTATAGCGGCAATCGCGTCGTCGACTTGATGCGCCGCAACGCAAAACTGGAACTTGCCGACCGCACGCATGGATGCTGCAGGATCTCCCGATTGTGAAAGGCGTCAAAGGTTTCGATGTCCCGGGTAACGACCTGCACCAAATAGTCCCACGTCCCGGATACGGAATGACAGGCGATCACTTCCGCCAGGTCTTGAATATGTGCCTCGAACGTATCGCGTGTTTCGGCGGAATGTTCGACCATCGCCACATGGACAAAAACCGTCAGTTTGAAGCCCATCGCCTTGGCGTCTAAAATCGTCGCGCGGCGCTCGATGATCCCCGCATCCTCGAAATCACGAATTCGCCGCCAGCATGATGTCTTCGACAGCCCCGCTTTTTCTGCCAACACCGCTTGACTGATCGTGGCGTCGGCCTGCAATAGGGTCAGTAGCCGTTTGTCCGTATCCGACAGGTCTTTCATGGATCAAAGTTCCGAAATTTCATCAAAGTATGGACCATTATATTCACAATATCACCGAAAATCAAAACGTTCGGACACTTGTTCCACGAATTGTATGAGACCATCGTTCATCAATTCAGAACCGATGGAGACACCGATGGTCTTACCGCTGACACCCGGAAAAACGTGGGCCGAGCCCTTCAAAATCAAGATGGTCGAGCCCTTGCGCATGACCACGCGCGAAGAGCGGCAGGCGGCATTGGAAGGGGCCGGATACAATACGTTTTTGCTGAAAAGCCGCGATGTCTACATCGACCTTTTGACGGATTCCGGCACCTCTGCCATGAGCGACCGTCAATGGGCGGGCATGATGCTGGGCGACGAAGCCTATGCCGGCAGCGATAACTTCTATCATTTGGAGGAAGTCGTTCAATCGGTCTACGGCTACAAATACCTGGTGCCGACCCATCAGGGACGCGGCGCCGAGCACATCATGTCCCAGTTGCTGATCAAAGATGGCGATTTTGTTCCCGGCAACATGTATTTCACGACCACCCGTCTGCACCAGGAAATGGCGGGCGGCGCGTTCGTCGACGTGATCGTCGACGAGGCCCATGACCCGGCGACCGACTTCCCGTTCAAGGGCAATGTCGATCTTGGAAAACTGGATCGCCTCGTTCAGGAAGTGGGCGCCGACCGGGTGCCGTATATCAGCCTCGAAGGCAACGTCAACATGGCGGGTGGGCAGCCTTTCTCCATGGCCAACTTGCGCGAACTGCACGCCTATTGCCGCCAGCACGGCATCGTGATCATGCTCGATGTCACGCGAACCATGGAAAACGCGTTTTTCATCAAAGAACGCGAACCCGGCTTCGAGCATAAGACCGTTGCCGAAATTCTGCGCGAAATCTGCGATCTGACGGACGGCTGCACCAATTCGGCCAAGAAAGACGCTCTGGTCAACATCGGCGGCTTTTTCGCCTGCAACGACGAAGAGTTGTTTCGCAAGGCCCAGAACATGGTTGTCGTTTTCGAGGGCTTGCACACATACGGCGGTCTCGCGGGCCGGGACATGGAGGCTATGGCCATCGGCATCACCGAAGCGGTTGCCGACGCCCATCAGGCGGCGCGGATTGGACAGGTCCGCTATCTCGGCAATCTTCTCAAGGAAGGCGGCATCCCCATCGTCAACCCGGTCGGCTCCCATGCCGTTTTTATCGATGCGCGCGCCTTCATGTCCCACCTGGATCAAGACGACTATCCGGCCCAGGCATTGGCTGGGGCGATCTATCTCGAATCCGGTGTGCGCACCATGGAACGAGGCAACGTTTCAGCCGGACGCGATCCGAACACCGGCCAAAACCGCCATCCCAAGCTCGAATTGGTGCGTTTGACCATCCCGCGCCGGGTCTACACCCAGGCCCACATGGACGTCATCGCGGAATCGGTCATTGAGCTTTATAACCAGCGCGAAAAAATCCCCGGCCTCAAAATGACCTATGAGCCCGAATACTTGCGGTTCTTCCAGGCGCGGTTCGAGCCGCTCGGATCGGGATGAGCGAGCCCGAAATCAATATCCGCGCGCCGATGGTTCGGTGGCGTGCTGCGCTACCAATTCAAAACCCCGGTTCCGAAAGGAGCCGGTTTTTTTGTGGTCGGCATCTCGGGCTTTATGCTGTTCGACGCGGACGAAGCCGACTAGAGTTGGGTCACCTATACGTGTGAGCAAGGAGAATACAGTGTCGTCGAATTTGACATTAAGTCGAGAAGCGGGTTCGAATCTCATCGTGTTCGTTCATGGAATGGGTTGCGTTAAGGAATCCTTCGAAGGCGCGTGGACGACCCCGGCGCTTCAGGAATACTCTCTTTTGGCCGTGGATTTTCCGGGACACGGGAATGCGCCGCTAGGCGGCCATCCGTGCACCATGGAGGCGCTCGCCGAATACCTGAAGGATCACATTTGCGCCATGTCTTATGAGCGCCTTCACATCGTCGCCCACAGCATGGGGGCGGGCCCGGCGCTTGTATTAAGTCGGGACAAGAGCTTGCCGATTGTTTCGTTCATTAACGTTGAAGGCAATCTTATTGGTGCCGATTGCTCCATGTTCAGCCGCTCCGCCGCGGCCATGGATGCGGCGAGTTTTGATCGGGCCGAATTGGATCAACTGCTTTCGGTGCATGACGGTTCCACCGATCCCGGAGTGCCTACCTGGTTCGAGTGGATGGCCAAGGCCGATCCGAAGGCATTGCACGCGGTATCAACATCCTTGGTCCCCTGGTCTGATCGCGGCGTCTTCCTGGAGTGGTCCAAGGCGATGGCGGGATATCTCTACGTCTACGGATCTGCGAGCGCCGATATGCCGGTTGTTGCCGAGCTTGGAGACATACCCACACGCGTGCTGGAGGGGAGTGCTCACTTTCCAATGCTCGACAATTCCGAAGCCTTCTTTGCCTTGATAGCCGAGCATGTATCCAGTGTTTAGGGAAGGTGCTGTTCCTCATTTTTGACAAAATGCGTAAATGTGAAATGAGATATTGTGGTTGAAAAAATAAAGACGTCTCTGACGGAGGTGGCGCCATGACAAATCTGCACCCAGAAGAAAACCTCGTTTCGGAATGGCAAAAGTGCGTCGATTTGATGGCGCAGATTGTCGGCGTCCCTGCCGGTTTGATCATGCGGCTTGTTGAAGACGACATCGAAGTTCTTGTGTCGAGCCGAACAGAAAACAATCCTTATAAACCGGGTGAAAAGGAGCATTTTTGGGACTCGGGGCTGTACTGCGAAACGGTCGTTCAGTCCGATCGGCATCTTATTGTTCCCGATGCCATATCAGACCCCGCATGGGCCAATAATCCCGACGTCAAACTCAATATGATCTCTTATTTGGGCTTTCCCATTCACCGCCCGAATGGTGATCCTTTCGGCACAATCTGTGTTTTGGATCATAAACCAAACGCATACTCGGAAAATTATGTGGGACTCGTCGAACAGTTCCCCGATTTGATCGAGAGCCATCTTCGTCTAGTGGCTGCCAATCAGGAATTGATGGAGAAAAGCGCCATCATCGTCGATAAAGATGATCAACTTCAGGAGCTTAGGCAGATTATCCCGATCTGCTCATACTGCAAGGATATCAGGGATGACGATGGTTTTTGGCAGGCAGTAGAAAGTTACATCTCTGAATTGACCGAAACGGATTTGTCGCACGGGATTTGCCCTTCGTGCTTGAAAACACACTTCCCGGAATTCGCCAAAGAACGGCTTTCCCCCACGGTTGACACCAAGAATTAAGGTATCGTTTTGTGATCTGGGTCGGACTGAACCTGTGACCCCTTCGAATACAAGGCCGCGTGCTTCAGGTGCGGCGCGCCCAAGGTTCTTAAACTGAAACCCGTTATTCGGGGAAACTCATTTTCTCGGTGACGTCGAAGGAGGTTACCAAAAGCCTTGGTTCACTGGAGATTTCGATTATGTCCCCGGACAAGATGATCCTGCAGGGCTCGCCGTCCCACCTGTGAAAGCTTGCTTCGAATTCGTGAACGAACCCTTCGCGTTTTAGTCGGTCAATCAATACCAGACGTTGCCCCGGATCGGCCCATCTATCCGTTTCGAGCGCCGTTTTTCCGATAACGTCCTCACGAGAGCAGCGGATCATCGATAACCAGGCTTCATTCACGTCGAGCAATTTACCGTCATCGATCTTCGATATTGCCATGGCTACGGGGCTTCCGTGAAACGCCTTGGCGAAGCGTTCTTCGCTTTCAGCAAGAACTTTTTCGGCGTTCCGTCTTTCGGTGATATCCCGACCGACTGCGACAATCTCCGTTACTTCGCCCCGATCATTCAGAACAGCCGTGTCAAGCCAGCCCAACCAGCGCCACCCATCCTTGGTTTTCGCCCGCTGTTCCATATAGGCGGTGTGCGGGGGCACGAAGATGGTTTCGAAGGCCTTGGCCGTGGTCTCACGGTCGTCCTCGTGCACGAGGGGCATGAAGTTTTTGCCGAGCAGTTCGTCTTCCGACATGTTGAAGGTTTTGCAGAAAGAGGGACTGACGAATAAAATGCGGCCGTCGACATCGACCTTCACCACGAAATCCGTCTGGTTCTCGACCAAAAGGCGATAGTTCTCTTCGCTCAACCGCAGGGCTTCCTCCGCTTCCTTGCGGTCTGTGATGTCAACGAAGGTTACTTGAATCGCCGCTTCATTTTTCCAGGAAACCATCCTTACCTGGTTCTCGATCCAAACAAAAACCCCGTCCTTGCGAAGGCCCTGAAACTCGTAAACGCGGGGTATGTCTTCCCCAAGATAACGGGCTTTGCGATATTCCGTGAGGCGCGGGCGTTCGTGGGGCGCAATCGTCTCGACGATACTCGAAAGGGCAAGCATTTCCTGCGGAGTGGTGTATCCGAAAATGCCGGCGGCGGCCTGGTTGGCAAATACGATCTTTTGATTTTGGGTGATTATGATGCCCTGAATGGAGCCCTCGACCAGATCACGGAACCGCAATTCGCTATCGAGGAGTGATCTTTCCGCCAATTCGCGTTGGCGCTTGTCGTGGATATCAATGAGGTCTCGAAATTCGTTTGAGCAACTAACGATAAACTGGTCGATGATTCTCCTGTATGTCTCCGTCAATGCGATGATCCGGCATCGCCGATCCTCCTTACTGGTGCGGATCGAAATAAACCCCAATGAAACCAATTCCTGCAGCCGCCTGCTAATCGTGGGCTTCGCAAGGCCTGTCTTGACGTGCAGGTCGGATATCAGGGTAACTTTTCCGCTCAGGTGATCTTCGAAAAGTGTAGTAATGACATCCCACAGGGATTGCTTGATCGGCCGTGTCGAAAGGCCGTCTCTGTTCGCGGAAAATTTGGCCCTGACAATTTCGCGGAGTTTTTCATGCCGCAAAAGGTCATATTGCAGAATGACTGATATTGTCGCGTGTTTTTCGACCTGGGATTTCCGTGCCAAGTTGTACTTCCCCCCCCCAGCCTACCCGCTACCAAGCAGCGCGCTGTGGCCGAAATTGTTATAAATTGAACTTACTAATGGCACAGCTAGTTGGATGATTACAGAATTATTATGCCCGTTTTTTTCCCTATTCTTGATGTGACGGCTGTGTCAGGCATTTTCCACCCCGTTTGACGCCTTTGGGCGGGGCTTGCATTTTTTTCCCGAAGATCGAACCCATTATCGACGCAGCTCCAGGCGTTCATGCCAGGCGGCAATGGATTCGTCTGGATAGGCGTCGAAGGTTTTATCTGCCGCATCGGCGTGAACAGGTACCCATGAGGCCTTCGAGCTCAGCATGAGGTGGGTTCGTTCGGGAGGTGTCGGCAGATCGGTATCAATGGCCGAGGCAAACGGATGAACCAGTTCCGGCCAACGGGAATCCCACACCCACAAGCCACTGCCGCAGACATGGCAGAAATGACGCTGGGCCGGGCTGGTTGCCTGGTAAATGGTTATGTTGTTTTTCCCTTCCACCTCCAGCGTATCGGCATCACCCGACAGGTTGATGGCAAATCCGCCCCCACCCTGGGTCTTGCGGCAAATCGAACAGTAGCAGTGGTTGAAGGGATAGGGGTGTGGGGATTCAAGGCAAAAATGAACTGCACCACAATGGCAGGAACCTTTCAGGATCATAGCGGTCTCCCTGAAAAACGGATGAATTTGCTGGCGGTCGACATTCTAATCCTACCTGCGTTGCAATTGGGTATGGAAAGGAGAGGTTGCCCTCAGTTTCGCATTGACGATAGCAATCAAGGACATCATTTGCAGTCGGTCAGTTGTGGTTGTATCCTAAATTGGCATTTTAGAACGGTAGGCACGGAGCCGTCTTAATGTTGGAACGTCTCTACGAAATTTGTGGGACCATGCGCGTGCTCGTGATTGATGACGAAGAAAACATCGTCAATGTCGTGAGCGCCGTCCTTCGGGATTTGAAGGTTAAAACCATTTGGACCGCGGCCGATGGCAACGCGGGGTTGGATATTTTCCGTCAGGTCCGCAATCAGGTCGATTTGATCATCTGTGACTGGATGATGCCCGGTATGAACGGGCTTGAGTTTTTGGGCCGTATTCGGGAAATCGACTCTTCGGTTTTGTTTCTTATGTTAACTGCGAAAGCAACGCCCGAGGCGATAACGTCAGCGAAGGTCTCCGGGGTGAACGCTTATGTCATGAAGCCATTCGATCCTCTCGACTTGAGGAAAAAGGTGCTGGCCCTGGTCAAATCCCGGCATCCGGAACCGCAATGAGTTTTCGCCAGCTTCCTTTATCAAACCGTATTTTGCTGAAATATCGGTAAGGATATAGATCAAACTTCGCGATCCAGTCGGAAAGATAAAATCGGTCGAATTGGTGCAAGGAAAAAAGAAAATATAGATTTCAAAAAGGGAAAATTTTTCTCTTATTTTTTTCTTTTGAGACAACTTCTTGCATTGCTCCTCAGCCCATTGAATAGTAGACAAATTTGATATACTATTAAGTGAGGTCTGGTTTTACTCAGTTACTGGAAGAACTGGAGATCGTGAATGGCGGTCATTTCGGACCACGACCGCGATTCGCTGCACGTGCTTCCTTTGAGCATCATTCCGCTGGAATCTCATCTGTTCCAGCAGATGCGCATGGTAAAGAACGTCCATCTCGAGAGCGTTGTTGAGCTCTTCGGTGGCGAGGACACGGGTAGCGGACAGATTAAGGTCGAGGCGTTGGGGTCCGCCTAC
>Ga0233431_1004546_pt1 | contig 14727 bp, 13 predicted proteins | sample SI_118_April2016_FD_179867 | JGI IMG/M metagenome (GOLD analysis project Ga0233431, IMG submission 179867) | Seawater microbial communities from Saanich Inlet, British Columbia, Canada - SI_118_April2016_200_MG | ecosystem: Environmental > Aquatic > Marine > Inlet | place: Canada: British...
TTGATAAATCACTTCCTGAAAACCATTACCAAGTGTACTGTGAACCTTCATTGCACAACCAATAATCTTTCCTGTTAACTCCGAATGTTTATATTCTTTTTTAATCATAGACAATCATTTAATCACATAAATCACAGTTCAGACGTTTTTTTCCCGTTAACAAAACCTGCATCATTCCCTTTTTCTGTTCACGTAGCTTATCGGTTTTTGCTTTGAGTAATTCTATTTCTTTATCGGCTACTTGTAATACCTTTGCTATTGCAATTTGCTCATCAACTTCTGGAATTGTTACTTCTAACTTTAAAAAGTCTTTTTTACTTAATACTCTATTCCTACCAGCACCTCCTGGTGATATTAAATCCAATAAATACTTGAATCTAGGTTGCAATATTAAGTGTCTGAAATAATCAACAATACCAGTTTTAGGATTGAAATTAAACGTAGGGAAACGATGTGAAACAAGCGCACCATCGTCTTCAGGTTTAACAATTGCTATTGCTCCTTCCCATGCAAATGTGATGTTGACAATCAAATTATTCACCTTTACTACATACAAAGTTTTCATAGCTATTTTATCTGGCTCAAAGTCAGGCTTTAAAAATGTGCCTTTCCCATGGCTTCGTATGCCAAGTGCTAAATATGTGTCACTTGGTTTATCTACAGGTCTGGAAATCGGAATCAGCACCTCTTTTAAGTGAAGTGCTTTCCACTCCTCACTAAATCCCTTCAATCTCTTCTTTCCCGTCAACAAATTCTGCATCAACCATTTTTTGCTTAGCTCTTTTTGTGCAACGAGTTGGTTATTTTTATTTATGGCAATATCCATTAAACTCAATGCTTTGGCAATGGCTTTTTGCTCGGGAAGAGGAGGCAGGGCAATATTAACTTTTGATAGGTTTGTTTTAGACACACCATAGACTGAAATGCCTGTGGCAATACGCCTTAATTCCCTGATTACTTGTTGATGATTTAGTACGTATGTCCGAAAACCTAATGAAATAGTTTCCTCATTCGTTCTAGCTGCAAAAGTATGAAGACCTGCTACTATCTTTCTACCATTTATATTTTTGAGTTCAACACAATCACAAATACCCTCATAATCCTCTGAAGCATCTGCAATTATTAAATCACCTTCCTTTAGTGCAGGGAAATCTTCTTCTTCAAATGCGTTTTTATCTATTAACCCATCAGTTATATATGGTATTGGCTTTTCATACTCAAAATCTAAAATCTCATTTTCAAAAGTAGAATGAATATCACCGTAATGTATATTTTGAATTTCATCAGCAGTTATACTTTCTCTTAATTGTGCTCTTGAAAATGAAAAGCTTTTAATAAAATCAAATTCATGTCCAAATTTTGATATTTTCCAATCATCAGGTATGGAAGAGTTATAAAACGGTTTTGTATCTAAAGTATCAGCAAACCCTCTAAGTCCATTTCCTCCATAAACAGGATAAACTCCAGAATCGAATATATGTTTGGAGGTTATACCTACTCCACTTTTGAAATGACTGCAAGCATCTTTCAACCTCTTAACTTTCCAATCACTTGGAATTTTAGTATTATAAAAGGGTTTTGTATTTTTATTTTTCATCCGATGAACCTGTTTTATTTTTCAAAGATTTGGGTTGTTTCTTCTCAAGCTTTTTAATACTGTCGGCAACCGGTAAATCTTCAGTCATAGTACCGCCAATTTCTTCAATGGTTTTTCGCACTTTTTGCCCGATTTCAAAATGAGTTTTATTGGCTTTGGCTTTTCCTTTTATTTTGTCTTTTTTCAGTTTCTCTTCGGTCTGCGTTGCACGGAAAAGATTTGCAGCCAGCTCCGTACTTCCCATATGGTCGAGAATATGTTGGCTTTTTTTTAAGCCTTTGTTTGCGTGTATTCCTTTGGCATCGAGCCCACCATACAAGCCCATGTATCCATGATTTTGAAAAATAGCATATTCAAAAGGTTGAACAACACCAGCTGATTTTGCTGCATCGGCCAATTGCAAATTGTGCTTTTTCATTTCGGTGCGTAAAAATAAGCGGCGCTCATCTTCTGTACTCAGTCGGTTGTATTCGTCCATTTGCTGAATTTCCTGCAAACGGGTTTGTACAGCAAAATAGGTTTGTCCCAATGCGACAACCTCCTTATTAGGGTCAGCATTTTGCACAATCAGGTAGCAGGCATAGCGTGAAAGTTTCACACCATCTTCCATGGGGCGTTTTGCCCCTGAGCCAATTTTGACCATTTCGAGGAAGTCCTCGAAATGGTTTTCAATTTTTTGTCCACTATTAAAACAAGCTTCTTTTGCCTTCTCTATTACAGGTTTAAAATGTCGGTATTCGGAATATTCAAGTATTTTCCCAAGTTCTCTGGCTGACCACCATTCGTTATTGTTTTCGTCAATCTTTTTAGTTTGCTCAAAGATTGTATTGTTGTTTTTTTCTATATCTTGATTCATTGGGTGTAAGGTTTTAATCCATTAATTCTTTTAAATAATTATCCATTTCTCCCTGCACTACTTTTAAATCACCTTCCAACTTTTCAATCTCCTTTTGCACTTCAGCAATATCCACTTCGGCTTCTTCCTCAAACGTGTCAACATAGCGAGGGATGTTGAGGTTAAAATCGTTTTCCTCTATTTCATCATAGGTAGCTACATAGCTGTATTTATCTTCTACAACTCCAGCTTCTAGTTTACCTTCATTAAATTTTCGGTAAGTTTCAACTATGTGTTCGATATGCTTTTCGTTGAGCTTGTTTTGGTTTTTAGCTGAATCGTAATGTTTACTGGAATCGATAAACAATACATTGGTATTAGGCTTTTCGACTCCGCTCGAAGTCAAGACTTTTCCCCTGTTGAAAATTAATATAGCTGCAGGAATACCAGTACCAAAGAATAGGTTTGAAGGTAAGCCAATTACTGCTTCCAGTAAATTTTCTTCAATTACTTTTTTACGAATTTTCCCTTCGCTTGCTCCTCGAAATAAAACACCATGAGGAACAACAACACCAACTTTTCCTTTTCCTTCGTAGGTTGTTTCAATCATGTGTGTAATAAAAGCCCAGTCGCCTTTGCTTTTAGGTGGTACACCTCGCCAGAATCGGCTATACCGGTCAGTTTCAGGGTCGTATGAAACGGTGGTTTTATCTCCGTCTTTATCTTCTACCTTTCCCCATTTATCTAAAGAAAAAGGAGGGTTTGCCACAACCGTGTCAAACTTCATTAAAGCATCGCCTTCTTTTAATTTTGGATTACGAATGGTATCGCCCCAACGAATTGTTGCATCATCAAAACCATGCAAAAACATATTCATAACAGCTAATGCCCATGTGCTACCATTTGCTTCCTGTCCATAGAGTGAGAAATTGTCAGAACCAACTTCTTCACCTGCTTTAATAAGTAGTGAAGCTGAGCCACATGTCGGGTCACAAATTCGTGAACCGGGTAAGGATTTGGTCAGTTTAGCAATTAAAGTAGATACTTCTTTAGGCGTGAAAAACTCTCCCGCTTTTTTCCCGGCATCGCTAGCAAAACGTTCAATAAGGAACATATAAGCTCCGCCAATAATGTCGTTGCCATCAAGATGAGAAGGACGCAAGTCCAGCTTGTCGTCGTTGAAATCAAGTAAGAGATTTCTTAATCTGGTGTTCTTGTCTTTGGGTTCACCAAGTTTACTGTTATTAAAGTCAATATTTTGGAAAATACCAGCACCGTCTTCGCTGTATAATTTTTCACGGTTTGCTTCTTCTAAATCAGTCAATGCAATATTTATCAGCTCACCAATATTAGCTTCGTTACGGCTGTCAAATAAAAACTTAAAATGACTGTGCTCTGGAACAACAAAACGCTCATGTTGCATGGCTCTTTTTGCTCTTTCCTGCTCTCCATTGTATTTTTTAAAATATGCTTCGTACTTATCGTCATGTACATCACTTAGATATTTAATAAAAAGCATAGTCAGTACATAGTCTTTATATACACTTGGGTCAATACTTCCTCGGAAAGTATCGCAAGCTTTCCAAACTGCATTGTTTATATCTTCTTGTGTTATCTGTTTAGCCATGATGTTTATTTAATTGCATTGATTAATAAATTCTGTATTTCTATTTCTCTGAGATTTTCAATTTGATATTTTAAGTTTCTTTCTTTATTGCGTAGCTTGAAAATCCTTAAAATCAATTCTTGTTTTTGAATACTGGGTATTGGAATTTCCAGTTCAGACAAAACTGCTTTTGATATTGAAGCAATGGAAGAGCCTTTTGCTTGTCCTTTTATTAAGTTCTGTGTCGTTGGGTGCTTTAGAAACCAAGTCAAATACCCAGGCAACACATTGTCATCAGTAAGTCTCACAACAAAAAATGAGGTTGAAGCAACTGCTGGCATTTCATCATTTTCATACCATGCTGCAAAATTCTTTGAGCCTTTCGCCGCAAATAATACATCTCCTTTTTTAAGTAAGTGCTTTTCAATTTTACTACTGGATTCTAAATCAGGGTATAGTATTTCTGAAATCTCACCATTTACATCAAAGTGCTTAGCCTGCAAATAGACTATTTCACCCTTTTGAATTGGTTTTGCAAATACTCCTGTTTGAATTCTTGATATATGTTTCAATACTGCTTTCAAAAAATTATATTTTTAAGTAATACGGCTACAAAAGTAAAACATATATTTCAAAATACCAAATAAGAATTCGTTTTATTTTTAAGTATATGCTCTACAAAATATTAAAAAGTGTTTCCTTAGTAGTGTTTTCAATGGATTGGAAAGATTGCTCTATTTTGCAAATTTTAGTCTATATAGCAGTTTTTGTGATTAGCAAAAGTGTGGATTGTGAGTTGGACTTATTTTAAAGGTAGTTTAAAATAAAATTGGAATATTCATTCTAAAAGTATTATATTTGCAAAGTGAAAAAGAGAGATGAAATATTGAGGGCTGCATTAAAACTTTTTGTAGAACAAGGAGAGCAGGCCACTTCTATGAAGCTAATTGGCAAAGAGGGAAAATGCGGAATCGGTACAATGTATAATTATTTCAAATCGAAAGACAAGCTGATTAATGAACTTTACATTGAAATTAAGACTAAAATGTTTACATACATTCAGAGTGCTTTAGATAAAAATGCACCTGTAAAACAACAATTTGTTGATACAATGCTCAGAGCATCAGATTTTTATTTAAACAATCCATTAGAATATAAATTCCTTGAAGTATTTTCATACTCTCCAAAAATTTCGAAGCAAGCTTCAGAAAAAGTAAACAAATTAGTTGTACCTATTTTAGAAATATTTGAAAAAGGAAAAAAGGAAGGAATTATTAAAATAATTGATAGCTATCAATTATTGATATTTACGAAAGGAGCAATATCAGCCAGTATTATGAATAATCCGGATATAAATGAAAATGAGAAAAAAGAATTTGTTCTAATGGCTTGGGATGCTATTAAGAGTTAAATGTTTTTTTTGCAGAAAAAATGGAATGAATATTCGTTCTAAAATTAAAGATTTAATAAAAAATAAAAATAGTAAAAACACAATTTGATTCTCAAAAAAAAATGCCACAATATATTTAAATTCAATGCCAAAAAGAAAACAACAAAAAGCAACATATTAACAGTAAATAAAAATGAGAATTATAATAGCAATTTCAATTTTCTTAATAGTTTTAGGCTCAAGCGGATATTATGTTTACATAAGAGCAACACAAAGTTTTTCAGGGCTTTTTTCAAGTTCAAAACTAATTATAATTGTATATATTTTTCTAATGACATCGTTTTTTATTGGAAAAATAGTTGAGAATTATTCGATAGGAATAATTAGCAATTCACTTGTCAAAATTGGTGCTGTAGCTGCGGGATATTTATTTTATTCTTTGCTTTTTGTTGTTGTTTTTGATTTAATTCGAGCGGCAAACTCGATTGTTCCTTTTTATCCATCAATTGTTGTTAATAATTATGAAAAAACTAAAGCTATAATTGGCATAATTTCGTTAGTTACTATCACAGCAATTTATGTATTTGGCTACATTAATGCTCAAAAACTGAATGTTAAAGAGTTAGATATTTCAATCAACAAAAGTGAAAGTAGTTTTGAATCTTTGAATGTAGTTGCTGTGAGCGATATACATTTGGGAATTTCTGTAAACAAAAAGAAAACAAAAAGACTAATTGACAAAATAAATCATCTAAAACCCGATTTGGTAATTATTGGCGGCGATATTATTGACGATAATCTTGAGCTTGTAAAACATTTCAAATTGTTGGAATATTTCAAAAATATTGAGTCAAAATACGGTGTATATTCTTGCATGGGAAATCACGAATACATTAGCAGGTCATATAAAGATTTAAATTATTTTGAAGAAAATGGCATCAATATTTTAAAAGACACAACAATAAATATTGATAATAAATTCTATATTATTGGCAGAGACGACAAAGAGGGGAGAGCTATAAACGGCAAAGAACGAAAGTCAATAGCTGAGCTAAGCAAAAATATTGATTTTAAACTTCCTGTCATTTTGTTAGATCATCAGCCGTTTAGTTTAGAAAAAACAGCAGAATATCCTATCGATTTACAATTTTCGGGGCACACTCATAATGGGCAGTTTTGGCCGCTCAATTACATTACAGGATTAATTTTTGAAGAAGACTGGGGATATTTAAAAAAGCAAAACACCCATTTTTATGTCTCGTCGGGCTATGGAACTGCTGTTGTACCAATCAAAGTTGGAAACAAATCGGAAATTGTAAATATCAGAATCACAAATAATTAAGAATTGTTTTAAAATACATTTATTCACTAAAAAAAAGAAAATCATGTCAGTTATCAGTTTTGGAAAATACATTGAGGGACATAACTATAAAGTTTTAGACGAAAGAACAATTAGGGCAAGTGCCGGAATAATGTTGCTCTTGGGAATCATTGCATCTATCAATGGTTTTATTTTGGAACAATACCAGATAATTCCATATATAGCAGGATTTCTGGTGCTAAATTTTTTGATAGGAATTTTTATAAATCCAAAATTTGCACCTACAATGTTTGTTGGTTATATTTTTGTTCGCAAACAATCATCGCTGCCAATTGGGGCAATTCAGAAAAAATTTGCATGGAGTCTTGGTTTAGCCTTGTCTGTAGCGATTTTTATTCTATCACTTTTTTTGTTAGAAGATGTAAAATATTTTGATCCGGTATGTTTGTTATGCCTCACTTGTTTGCTAATCTTGTTTCTCGAAACTGCTTTTGGAATTTGTGTGGGTTGTAAGCTATATCAGCTATCCATAAGGATGAAACTGTTGAAAAAACCCGTAGAAAAACCAAACTGTATGGGCGATGCCTGCGAAACAAAAACCGAATAAATTTGCTCCAAAATTCAGAAGTAGTTTTTGTGATAATCGATAAATATGTAGTAAGATTTCAGAATTGGGCTTCTGAAAATAGTAAATTTCAAGGCGTAAGAAATTTACTATTTTTAGAAGTCGCTATAAATTACCTAACTCTTGTAGATTGTTGAATAAGACCGATTCAGATTTTTTTTCAACTGAATTCTACACTTTTTCAATATTATAAATGGAAATTGTTATCTTTGTTTTTATAAAGTATAGAAATGAAAATAAAAATAATACTTAATAATTTGCTATTTTATAAAGTTCACATTTCTATTATTATAGCTTTACTTTCAATAGCTTGTCAAAACAACTTTCTACAAGCTTCTAATATAAATATCGACAGCCTTTTAGCCCAAATTGACACATATAAAAACGATACAGACTATATAAAAAATCTCCAAAGTATTGCTGAATTTTACAGAACCACTAATCCGGATACTGCAATTTATTATATTTCTAAAGCAATAGAGCGAGCAAAACAAAAGGATATTTTCGATTTGTATTTCAATGCTTCATCCTTACTAAGTGTAATTTACAAGTTTAATGGAAAAACTTCTAAATCAATTAATCTAATGGTTGAAATATTGAAAATGAGCGAGGAGCATGGAGATACAGATAAGCAAGCACGATGTCTTGCTGATTTGGGAGAACACTGTAGAGCTACTCAACAATTCGATGCAGGAATAAATTATTTGAAAAAAGCGATTGTGGTTTCCCATAATGCAAAAGACCCAAGATGGATAGCTTTGGCATACAATAGAATAGCCGCCATTTATTTTGAATGTAATGAATTAGACTTAACTGTTAAATATGCCGATTCGTCATTGTTGCAATGTGAAAAAATAGAATTTATGGCACTCATACCAAGCAATCTTGACATTTTAGGAGCAGTATATTCTAAACAAAATAATTATAAAAATGCGATATCAATATATTACAAGGCACTTAAATTATGTAATCAGTATGATCGTGAAGAACAAATAACTACATTAATTAATTTAGCCAGAGCATATTACTATTGCGAACAAAATGATTCTGCACTTATATATGCAAACAAAGCTTATACATATTCAAAAAACCATAACATTTTAATGAATAAAGAAAATTCAGGTTTTCTGTTGGCTAAAATATATTCTGCTATTCACGATTATAAAAATGCTTATTTTTACCTTGACACAATAGCAAACCTTCGAGATTCATTATTCAATGCAGCCAACCACTTGCAAATTTCAGAAACAATTACCAAGTACGAAACAGAAAAAAAAGAACAGGAAATCAAAAATCAAAAACTCATTATCAGAAACAAAGAAATTAATAATTATTTCTTGTTTGCAAGTGTAGTTTTTTTGCTTGGAGTATTTATAGGGTCAATTATATTTATTACTAAAATCAGAAAAAAGAACAAACTTCTGAACGATAGAAACTGCGAAATTCAAACTCAACGAGATGAGTTACAATTTTTTGCCAATGAATTGGAAAAAACAAACAACATAAAAGACCGTTTCTTTTCAATTATTGCTCACGATTTGAAATCGCCATTCAATTCTTTGCTTGGGCTTAGCGATTTACTCAATGATAGCATTGAGAATTATGATAAAGATGATATTAAACAAATTTCTGATGCTATCAACAAAGCATCGAACAAAGCATTCAACCTATTAGTAAATTTATTAAATTGGTCGCAAACACAAACGAATAGAATAAAATATAATCCCACCGAAATAAATATCACCGAAATAATTCAATCTAATATAGATCTTCATGAAAGTATAGCAAAATCCAAATCCTTAAATATTAAATTTGAACCTAAAGAAGATGTACAAGTTTATGCAGATATTAATATGCTTGATACTATATTGCGAAATTTAATGTCAAATGCAATAAAATTTACTGAAAATGGAAACATTGAAATTCAAGTAAATATAAATTCAACGCATTGTGAAGTATCTATTCAAGATTCTGGAATCGGTATATCTGAAGCTAGCCTTCAAAAATTGTTTCAACTTGATCAAAACATATCTACTAAAGGCACAAGAGGTGAGTCAGGAACAGGTCTTGGGCTTATTCTCTGTAAAGAATTTATTGAAAGGAATAATGGAACCATCAAAGTGGAAAGCACATTAAATGAAGGAAGTATATTCTCAATTAGTATTCCACTTGCAAGTTGATTGTATTTCCCTCAATATTCAATTTATAAGTGAGTTTTCAAATACAGAAAACGAATCAATCTTCTGAGCTTCAGATTTCAACAAAAAACCAAAACAATAGATATTGTTGAGAACAAATTCTAATATAAGGATTTCATAATTTAGATTTCTTAATAATTATACTATTTTTGTTTAAAATTTATATTATGATATTGAGACTAAGGCTATTATGTTTTTATATTAATAAAGTAATCCTTTTGGTAGTTTTAACTATTATATTGATTTTCTTAGATAATAATTCTCTCAAAGCAAATAGTGAACAATTTGGGAAAACTTCTTCAGAAACAAGTAGTAATTACAAGGATTCTATCAGATTAAGTAAACTTTATGATTTGTCATATTCATACCGTACAATAAATCCTGACACTGCAATAAGTTTGCTAAAACAAGTTGTCGATAAAGCAAAGACAATCAATTCTTTATATTATTACTACAATGGATCATTATTGCTTGGAGCAACTTATAAAGACATTGGAAATCTTCCTGAAGCAATAAAATCTGTTCTGGAATTATTGAAATATTGCGAAAAAAATGGAACTATAAACCAACAAATTAAATGTCTGACTGATTTGGCAGAACATTGCAGAGCTGCCCAACAGTTTGATGCAGGGATTAGATATATCACAAAAGCTGTCAGTTTATCAAAAAGTGCAAATAATTTGAGAAAGTTAGCAATTTCATATTATCGTTTTGCGGCAATATATTTTGAATATCCAAACTTTGAACTTAGCGAAAAATTTGCCGATTCATCAATTATTGTTTGCGAAGAAATTGGATTTAACAGACTTATTCCAAATAACCATGATATTTTGGGAGCTATTTATACAAATCAGAAAGAATACGCTAAAGCAATCCCGCTTTATTATAATGCAATAAGAAAAAATGAAGAAAATGGCGGCGAACAAGAAAAAAATATTAATATTTATATCAATTTGGCAAGGACATATTACAAAATTGGTGAGCACGATTCAGGATTAGTATTTGCACATAAAGCTTTTGAATTTGCCAAAATAAATAAAAATTATATCTATAAAGAAAATTCTGCTTATCTCTTAGCCGATTTGTATATAGAGATAGATAATTACAAAAATGCGTATTATATGCTCGAGACAGCTTGTACAATTAGAGATTCATTATTTAATGCATCTAAAAATCAGCAGATTTCTGAAATGAATACGAAATACGAAACTGAAAAGAAAGAACAACAAATTCAAAGCCAAAAACTTGTCATCAGAAGTAAAGAAATCTATAATTACTTTTTATTTGTAAGTGTAGTTTTTCTAATTGCTATTTTCATAGGAATCTTATTTTTTGTAAATAAAATTCGAAAAAAGAACAACCTACTCAAAAGTAACCAAAATGAAATTGAATCGCAAAGAGATAATTTGCAATTCTTAGCCAACGAACTGGAAAAATCTAACAATATAAAAGATCGTTTCTTTACGATTATTGCTCACGACCTGAAATCTCCATTCAATTCAATACTTGGACTGAGTGAGATTCTTAAAAATAGTATAGATGATTTTGATAAAGATGAGATTATTCAAATTTCTAAAGCTATCAATAATTCTTCGAGTACTGCATTTGATTTATTGGTTAATTTATTAAAATGGTCGCAAACACAAACCAATAGGATAAAACATAATCCCTCAAAAATAGAGATCAACGAAATAATTCAATCGAGCATAGAACTCCTTGAAAATATCGCAATATCCAAATCATTAAACATTAGTTTTGATCCTCAAGAAAATGTACTTGTTTATGCTGATATCAACATGCTTAATTCCATATTGCGTAATTTAATATCGAACGCTATTAAATTTACTGACAGCGGAAGAATAAAGATTCAAGTAAATATTAATTCAAAGTACTGTGAAATATCCGTTCAAGATTCTGGAGTAGGCATACCAGAAGATAATCTAAAGAAACTATTTTTACTCGACGAAGATATTTCTACGAAAGGTACTCAAGGTGAGTCGGGAACTGGTCTCGGACTAATACTATGTAAAGAATTTGTTGAGAAAAATAATGGAAGCATCCAGGTGGAAAGCACCTTAAATGAAGGAAGCAAATTTTCTTTTACTGTCCCGCTTGCACAATAAACTTCAGCAATCATTTTTCCATTATTCAAAAAAACCATTAGAATCTATTGTTTCAAATGAACAAAGAATTTGATCCAGAAAGGTCATTTTTCTCAATATATTTTTTTTTCTACTTTTGCCCCCTTTGAAATTTATTAATTTATTAAATGGTTATTATGAACAGACTAAAATTATTTTTTGCAATTGTATTAATATCTGTATTTCAGATTAGTTCAGTTGAAGCATGCACAAATTTTTTAATAACAAAAGGAGCCTCAACAGATGGTTCTACAATGATTAGTTATGCTGCGGACTCACACGTTCTTTACGGAGAATTATATTATTGGGCTGCAAAAAAATATAAAGAAGGCACAATGCTCGATATTTATGATTGGGATAGTGGGAAATTTCTTGGAAAAATAAAACAAGTAAGGCAAACTTATAATGTTACCGGAAATATGAACGAATGGCAGGTTGCTATTGGCGAGACTACTTATGGCGGCAGAAAAGAACTTAAATCTCAAAAGGGAGCAATTATGGACTACGGAAGTTTGATATATATTGCTCTTCAACGTTCGAAAACTGCTCGTGAAGCCATAAAAATAATTACAGATTTAATGGCTGAATACGGTTACTATAGTTCTGGAGAATCATTTTCGGTTTCTGATGCAAATGAAGTTTGGATATTAGAACTTATAGGAAAAGGTGAAGGTGAAAAAGGAGCAATATGGGTTGCCAGATTAGTTCCTGACGGATATGTTTGTGCTCACGCAAATCAAGCAAGAATCACCACTTTCGAATACCAAAAAGAAAATAAATGGGATGACCCAAAAGCAAACACTTTTACTGCACCTGATGTGATTTCTTTTGCAAAAGGAAAAGGCTGGTTCAAAGGCAAAGACAAAGATTTTAGCTTTTCCGATACTTATGCACCTGTTGATTTTGGTGGTGCCCGTTTCTGCGAAATCCGTGTTTGGGCTTTCTTTAATGCAGTTGTAGGTGGAATGGATAAACATTGGGAATATGCAAAAGGTCATATTAAGCATAACGATCCTAATGAATATGCTTCTAACCGTATGCCTTTGTGGATTAAGCCAGACAAAAAAGTTTCAAACCACGATATGATGAATTTCATGCGCGACCATTTGGAAGGTACTGAATTGGATATGAGAAATGATATTGGTGCAGGTCCGTTTGAATGTCCTTATCGTTGGAGAGGATTAACATGGAAAGTTGATGATGTTATGTATTGCAACGAAAGAGCTACAGCCACACAACAAACAGGATTTTCATTTGTCGCTCAAAGTCGTTCGTGGCTCCCACGTCAAATTGGTGGAATTTTGTGGTTTAGTGTTGACGATGCTGCTAGCACAGTTTATTTTCCAATGTATTCAGCAGCAAATAAAGTTCCTGAAACTTTCGCTGTTGGAAATGGTGCAATGATGGAATGGTCTGATAATGCAGCTTTTTGGGCTTTTAATCAAGTTTCAAATCTAACATACACAAGATATAATTATATTCATCCTGAGGTTGCCGAAAAACAAAACAAACTCGAAACTTTGTATATCAGTCAGATAGCTGAAAATGATAAAAACTGGAAAGAATTAAAATTTAAAAAAGCAATAAAAGCAATTACAAATTATTCGGTTACAACCGGAGATGATTTAACAAGCGAATGGAAAGATTTCTATAAATACCTTTTCTTAAAATATATGGATGGCAATATTAAAGAATCTCAAGAAATTACTGAGGGATATAAATATAAGCCTGCAAAAGTGGATCAACCCGGATATGGAGAAAAATGGTATAAAAAAATTATTAAAGAAACCGGCGACCAGTTTAAATATATTGGGAAAGATTCTCACTAAAAAGCTTTAATTTAAATTAAAGAAATAGCCCTGTTTTTTGATAGGGCTATTTCTTTTGTCAAAAATTTCTTACATGATTCTACAATAAATTCATTTTTTTTCTTGATATTTACATTTTAAAAAATTAAAAAAGATGAAATTACAAGATTATTACTGAATTAGGTGGTTTGGGTTTAGTTCAACAGAAATTTACACACATGTTTCAGAAAATAATTTTAGAAATTTTAAAAACCCAATAGATGACCTACTTTAATCAGAATAATAAAAATGTACGCTTATACCCTAAAATTCCGTGTGTAAACGTACATTTTTCTAAAGACAAAGAAGATATAAGCGTACATGTACGCTTACACATTCGTTATGGGCAAGTACCCCAATTCTGACAACAACAATTAAATACATTTAAATAAATAAATTATGAAAAAAATCACCATTTACATTTTTGCCATTTTACTTCTTAGTTCTTGCGAATCTCAAGAGAATAAAAATAGTAGGCTAACACTCGATAAATACGCAAGGAAGATGAATTCTATTGCAGAAGATATTGTTTCTAGTAGAGAAGAGGAAGGTAGTCAATCAAGAATGACCTTAAATAGTTTTTATGAACGATATACTTCCAAATGTGAAGATTTTAATAATGATTTGGATTTTGAAAGTATTTCTGAGAAGTATAGTCCTAGTAGAGAAAAGCTTGTTTCGTTATCTAGAGAATATTATAAGTATTTAAATGTTAGGAAAAGTGCAATTATTAATATGTCCACTGCGATGTCTGCTTATGAATCTGCGATTGATTATGAAAAAGACTATAATGAATATCTAGCTAAAATATCTTCGTCAACGTATTCTTCTGATTATTATGTCGAAAGGGCAACTAATAGTATTAGTAAAAAATACGATAAAACAATCGAATTTATTCAGAATCAGTCATCATATTTAATTCATTTAGAAGATATGGATTCATTGTTAATATTCATTGATTCGATTTCATATAATTATAACGTAGAAATAGCCAATTCTAAGCTTATTGAAGAAATAAGAATGCCAAAAATAATGAATGACACAATTAATGATTGGTTAATAACAAGCAAGGATTATATTGAAAAATTAGAAATATAAAAACCTGCCCATAACATCATAGGATTTAAGGCTCAGTTGAGCCAAAAAAAAATGCGAAAAAGTTGATAT